>Ga0209863_10000040_pt1 | contig 74925 bp, 65 predicted proteins | sample OrgsoiDNA2013046_FD_185796 | JGI IMG/M metagenome (GOLD analysis project Ga0209863, IMG submission 185796) | Permafrost soil microbial communities from the Arctic, to analyse light accelerated degradation of dissolved organic matter (DOM) -... | ecosystem: Environmental > Terrestrial > Soil >...
ATTATTTTATTTAAAGAACTGTTTTTGCTTTACGCGTCAGGCGTCAGGCGTTAAGCGTTAAGCGTTAAGCGTTAAGCGTTAAGCGTTAAGCGTTAAGCTTGTGCTCTTGCTTCCAAAGCCTGAACCAGCCCGGCTAATTTTGCGCCTGCGTTCAAACCGCTGATCACATTCTTGGCTGGAGATTGCAACAGACCGATGATTTCACCGATCAGGTCATGTTTGCTCTTCAGGGTCGTCAGTATTTTCAGCTGGTTATCTCCTTCAAACACATCTCCGTCGATGAAAGCAGCTTTCAGCACTGGTTTTTCCAGGTTGCCCTCTTTACGAAAGCTGCTGATGATCAGTGCGGGTTCCTTTGCATTTTCAGAGAAAAGCAGGGCGGTTACCCCGTTTAAAGAATTGAATACACCTGCATAGCGGGTAGAATCCAGGTTTTCCAGCGCTTTTTTGATCAGGGTGTTTTTGGCCACTTTCATTTCTACTTTTTTATTAAAGCAGATCCGGCGCAGTTTACCAACCTGTTCCACAGAGAGGGATTCGGTATTGGTAACGTAAAAATTATTGTATTGGGAGAATTTGCCTTTCAGCACTTCTATCACTTCGTTTTTTTGATCTTTGTTCATTGCCTTTTTTTTAAAATAACATTAAAGAGCGAAAGCGCGGGTATCAATGGAAATAGAAGGACTCATGGTGGAAGCCATGAATACACTTTTCACATAAGTACCTTTTGAAGTGGCCGGTTTCGCGCGGATCACTGCATTAATAAATTCCTGGCTGTTCTGTATAAGTTTTTCAGGAGAAAAACTTACCCTGCCGACTGAAGCATGAATGATACCTGCTTTATCTACTTTAAAAGCGACTTTACCACCTTTCACCTCGTTTACTGCGCCTGCTACATCGTTGGTTACTGTACCGGTTTTCGGATTCGGCATCAGGTTACGGGGGCCGAGTACTTTACCGAGTTTACCAATTTTTGGCATGACAGAAGGGGTTGCAATCACGACGTCCACATCCACCCATCCGCCTTCAATTTTTGTAATGTATTCGTCCAGCCCGACATAATCAGCGCCGGCAGCAATGGCTGCCGCTTCCTTATCGGGTGTACATAATACAAGTACCCGTTTTGTTTTACCGGTTCCGTTGGGAAGGCTTACTGTACCGCGAACGGACTGGTCAGCTTTTTTAGGATCCACACCCAGCCGGATATGAAGGTCTACAGAGGCGTCAAATTTTGTGATGTTTACTTCCTTCACCAGGGCAGCAGCATCTTTCAGCGTGTAGGATTTATTTTTGTCAACCTTAGCGGCAACAGATTTTCTTTTTTTGGAGATCGCCATTTCATAATTTTTTTAAGTGTTCAGAATCAATTGTCCCATGGAGCTTTGCCCTCCACATTGACGCCCATGCTTCGTGCCGTACCGGCAATCATGCGCATAGCGCTTTCAACGGTAAAGCAATTCAGGTCGGGCATTTTGTCTTTTGCAATTGCTTCTACCTGGGTCCAGTTGACCTTACCTACTTTGCTGCGATTTGGCTCTTTGGATCCGCTCTGCAATTTGGCTGCATCCAGGATCTGGACAGCTGCAGGCGGTGTTTTGATGATAAATTCGAAGGATTTGTCAGAGTATACGGTGATTAAAACAGGAAGCACTTTTCCTATTTTATCCTGGGTTCTGGCATTGAATTGCTTACAGAACTCCATAATGTTAATACCCTTGGATCCTAATGCAGGTCCGATGGGGGGAGCCGGGTTGGCCTGACCGCCCTTTACCTGCAACTTGACATAACCGGAAATTTGCTTTGCCATGTTTACATTTTTTTGGTGTTAACGACCCGCTTATAGCGGGTCTCCCAAACAATCAAATAATAAAAACGCTCGATTGGGGTCGCAAAATTAGCATTATTCCGGTGAAATGACAAAATAAAGCTGAAAGCTGAAGGCCTAAAGCTTAAAACAGTGGGAAATAAGGGGGACCGGGGAAAGTATAGCTGGTTACACTTTCCAAACCGTTCCATACAAGGATATGAATGCATTTTCCTGCCCGGATGTAAAAATCCATACTTATTCAGGCGTTCAGCGTTAAGCTTTGGGCATTAAGCTGAAAAAAATGCGAAGCATTTTTTTCTATATGAGTATTTCTGTTTAACTTTTTGCCACAAACATCCATTGCATACAAATCATTTAAAATTGTCTTCAAATTATGGCAAAGTCAAAGAAAAAAGCGGCTAAGAAAAAGGCCTCACCTAAAAAGAAATCTGCCCCTAAAAAGTCCGCAAAAAAGGCAGCAAGGAAATCACCTGCTAAAAAGAAAGCAGCAAAGAAAAAAGCAGCTCCGAAAAAGAAAGCAGTAAAGAAAAAAGCAGCTCCAAAAAAGAAAGCAGCAAAGAAAAAGGCAGCTCCAAAGAAAAAAGCGGCTCCTAAAAAAGCGGCTCCTAAAAAAGCAGCTCCAAAAAAGAAAGCAGCGAAGAAAAAACCGGCTCCGGCGCCCGCTCCGGCCATGCCAGTGGAAATCCCCGCAACTCCGGATAGTTCCAATGGATCCGGAACTATGGATTCTGGTGGCAGTTCATTCTAAATTTGGTTTTGCTGTTTGAGGATGGCCATATACATGACTGTACAATAAAAAAGACGTCTTGATTGAATCAGGACGTCTTTTTATTCATTCATGTAGAACACTATGCGATTTTTTCTACCTGCATATAATTTAATTCCACCGGTGTGGACCTTCCGAAAATCTTAACGGTTACTTTCAGTTTTTTCTTTTCGTCATTTACTTCTTCAATGATTCCGTTGAAATCATTAAACGGTCCTTCAATGATTTTGATCGTTTCCCCGATGATGAATGGCTCACTCATACTCATACCACCGGCTTCAGCCATTTCATCCATTTTGCCCAGCATCTTGTTGACTTCTGCCTTACGCAACGCAATGGGGTTCTCTTTTCCCAGGAAATGGATTACGCTGGGCGTATTTTTAACCGCATCCCGTAAATCGTCGCCCAATTTTCCTTCCACCACTTCAACCATCACATAGCCGGGGTAATAGTTCCTTTCGCGCATCACTTTTTTACCGTTCTGCACTTTATATACTTTTTCAATCGGAAGGAATATTTGTTTTACAACTTCACTCCATCCACCCCGGGAAATTTCCTTATCGAGATATTCTTTTACTTTTCTTTCCTTTCCGCTCACCACACGCAACACGTACCATTTGGTTTCCTTTGCAGGATTCGGTTGCACTGATTCTACAGCAGGTTCCGTCGCAGCGGTTTGATTATTTGTTTCCATTAGGATAATAATGAATAAATGATTTTTAAGATGCCGTTGGAAAACATGTCCATGACCCCTACCAGCAGGGTAATGAGAATGGTAGCCACCAAAACGATAACTGTTGATTGCTGAAGTTCTGACCAGGAAGGCCAGGTTACTTTTTCCATCAGTTCCTTGTAAGACTCTTTGAAGTAATTAGTGACTTTGTTCACATCGAAAATTTGAAAATTTGAAAATTTGAAAATTCGGGAATTCGGGAATGAAAGGAAATTAGAAACCTGATAAATGAATTTTACATTCAATTCTCAAATTCCCAAATTCTCGAATTCTCGAATTCTCTTAGCACGGGAACAAGGATTCGAACCCTGATCAAAGGTTTTGGAGACCTCTATTCTAACCGTTGAACTATTCCCGTAGAAAGCTAAAAGCTATCCCGCCAGGACGGGACAGCTTTTAGTTCTTGCAAATATAATTAAAATCTGAATTTATGTTAACTCTGGGGTCAGCCCGGGCTTACTTCAGAATTTCAGTTACCTGACCGGCTCCAACCGTACGTCCGCCTTCGCGGATCGCAAATTTCAGCCCTTTTTCCATCGCGATCGGCTGAATCAGTTTAACAGTCAGTGTGCTGTTATCTCCGGGCATGACCATTTCTGTGCCTGCCGGTAATTCAACCTCTCCGGTTACGTCTGTTGTACGGAAATAAAATTGCGGACGGTATTTATTGAAGAATGGAGTATGGCGTCCGCCTTCTTCCTTGCTCAATACATATACTTCACATTTGAAATCTGTATGCGGCGTAATGGATCCGGGTTTGCAAAGCACCATTCCGCGGCGGATCTGGTTCTTTTCAATACCCCGGAGCAGCAGACCTGCATTATCACCCGCTTCACCTGCATCCAGGAGTTTGCGGAACATCTCCACACCGGTTACAGTGGAAGCAAGCGGTGCTTCCATCAATCCGACGATTTCAATGGCTTCACCCACTTTGATACGACCTCTTTCGATACGTCCGGTAGCAACGGTTCCACGACCTGTGATCGAGAAAACATCTTCTACTGACATCAGGAAGGGCTGATCAACCGGGCGGGGAGGTAATGGAATATAGCTGTCTACGGCTTCCATCAGCTCGTCAATGGCCTTAATCCATTTGGCTTCACCGGCAAGTGCGCCTGTGGCTGAACCCTGTATGATCGGAGTATTGTCGCCATCGAACCCATAAAAAGTAAGCAGTTCGCGGATTTCCATTTCAACCAGTTCCAGTAATTCCGGATCATCCACCAGGTCCACTTTATTCATAAACACAACCATGCGCGGAACGCCTACCTGGCGGGCGAGCAGGATATGTTCTTTTGTCTGAGGCATCGGACCATCCGTAGCAGCCACCACGAGGATAGCGCCATCCATCTGGGCCGCACCGGTAATCATATTTTTTACATAGTCAGCATGACCCGGACAATCCACGTGCGCGTAGTGACGGTTCACCGTCTGATATTCTACGTGTGCGGTATTGATGGTGATACCACGCTCTTTTTCTTCAGGAGCTGCATCGATTTCATCATACTTTTTTGCTGTTGCCAATCCTTTTGCAGACAAAATGGTGGTGATGGCAGCGGTCAAAGTGGTTTTACCATGGTCAATATGACCAATGGTTCCAACGTTAACGTGGGGCTTGTCCCTCTTGAAGGTCTCTTTTGACATTGGTATCTGGTTTTTAGTTGTGTTTTTAAATAATTAATTCTATTTTCCTAAAACCTGCTTTCCTTTTTTTCCCACTCAACCTCTCTGTTCTGAAGGAGCCGTTGAAGAGAATTGAACTCTTGACCTCTTCCTTACCAAGGAAGTGCTCTACCACTGAGCTACAACGGCATGATCTGCGTTATAACTTCGGCAGAAATAAGACCCGCCTTCGCTAAAGCTCAGGCGGGTAAGAGCGGAAGACGAGGTTCGAACCCGCGACCTACAGCTTGGAAGGCTGTCGCTCTACCAACTGAGCTACTTCCGCAAAATACAAATGTGAAAATGTGCAGATGTGCAAATGTGCAAATGAAATCATTGCATATTATTACAAAAACCCAGTTTTCTCTACAAAGAACTTTTATATGGAAACAACATTTGCATATTTGCACATCTGCATATTTCCAATTTGCCCCGCTTTCAGCGGGGCTTGTGGGCAAGGATGGATTCGAACCACCGAACTCCGGAGAGAACAGATTTACAGTCTGTTGTCGTTGGCCACTTGACTACTTGCCCCGATGGTTTTCCGTTTCCTGCCTGACAAAAACGTTTCCACTGCTGGAAACCACATTCAACCAGTTGAGCCTGAGAGGGGGATCGAACCCGCGACCTGCTGATTACAAATCAGCTGCTCTACCAACTGAGCTACTCAGGCATGATTACCTAATAAATTGGACCTGACCGCCTTACAAAGAACTAAAACAGACTCCATTAGCCACCTGTTTTTTTGGGAAGGCAAAGGTAAGTGAAATTGTTAAATGGAAAAATTTTGAAGTATTTTTTATCAGGAATGCTTCATATGGCCGTTCCTTGCTGAAACATCTTCATAAAAAAAACCCCGGAGGGGGTTTTGGTATCAGGCAACCTGTTTATCTTTTTTTCTTTTGATCAGATTGATCAGCGATCCCATCGCTTTATCGAAAGACTCCTCAAAGGATTTAGAAGAACATTTTACAAAATAATCCTGTCGTGGCACATGCACTTTTATCTCGGCAACTTTGTCTTTGATCGTATGAACCACATTGTCTAGTTTGAGGAAGACCTCCACCTTAACTATCCTGTCGTGGAACGTATCGAGCCGCGTTAATTTTTTATTTACATAGTCAACTAATTTGTTGTCGGCTTCGAAGTGCACTGTCTGAATGTTTACGTTCATAAGCTTCTCTTTTTTAACAATGAAACAATAAAAACAAGAGCTTCCTTTAGCGTAGTTTGCTATAAAGGGCTATATATTGAAATTAACTCCCTGAATGGATTTTTCCAAATATTCGATGGTATAAATTCCCTGTATTTTCACTGCCAGCAGCTCAGCCCCGGGGATGGTTTTTTTTATGGACTTCCCTTAACTTTTCAATGCTGTTGTGGGTGTACAGCTGGGTGGCTGCCAAACTGGAATGACCCAGCAGTTCTTTCACGGAATTCAGGTCGGCACCGTGGTTCATCAGATGGGTGGCAAAGCTGTGTCTCAGCACATGCGGGCTTTTTTTATCAATCGTAGTAACGAGGGAAAGATATTTTTTCACTGCCAGATAGGCATATTTTACGTACAGCGCTTTACCCTCGGCATTCACCAGAAAACAGGGTGACAAATCCCGGCCGGAAACCTGTTTTTCTTTCAGATAATCCCTGATTTCATCCACCAGCAGGACACTGATGGGTATCATTCTTTCTTTATTCCCTTTTCCGGTCACCCGCATCGTTGCGGCTTCCACATCCAGCTGACCGCTTTTAAGCGTAACCAGTTCCGTCAGTCGGATGCCGGTATTATAAAACATCCGGATCAGCAAACGGTCAGTTTTCCCCTGCCAGTCATCCGGGAACTCCATATGGTCTGTCAGCAGCTTCATATCCTTTTCTTCCACATAAACAGGGAGTCTTTTCCCGGATTTCGGGCTGATAATTCCCCCCATGGGTGATTTTTCCAGCACCCCCAGCCTTAGCTGGTATTTAAAAAATGATTTCAGCGAGGAAATCTTCCGGTTGATGGACTTAGAGGTGATTTTTTGTTCTTTTAAGCTGGCCAGCCAGGAACGTATAAAAGGGGCGGAAATGGCATGAAGGCCTGTTTCCCCAAATGTAGCCTCCAGATAATGGAAAAACTGGTCCAGGTCGTCAGTATAAGCCCGGATGGTATGGGAAGAATACCTTTTCTCGAATTTCAGGTATTCAATAAAGGACTGGCTGAAAATATGCAAGGCCGCCTGGTTGGTGAAACCAAATTTAAACAAAAAGAGGTCGTCAAAGACGACCTCTACTATAATAATAAAGTGTAAACGGGTTATAGATCAAACTTGCCGGTAGCCAGCTGTTGTTTGTAGACCGCTTTCAGTACTTCACCCCTTCTTTTGATAGAAGGCTTTGTGAAAGACTGGCGGCTGCGCAATTGTATCAACACTTTGGCTTTTTCGAATTTCTTCTTGTACTTTTTTAAAGCCTTGTCAATATTTTCGCAATCTTTTGAATCAATAATCAACATGAATGTTCTGTTTAATAATAAATTTCAGTTTGCAAAGATAAGGAGTTTTTTAAAATAAAGTAATAAAAAGGGCGGAAATCCCGATTTTTACAGCATGTTCACGGGTATCATTGAAGCGACTGGCGTAATTTCTTCCATTTCAACGGAAGGAGACAATAAAACCTTCCAGATGATATCCTCCCTGTCCCCTCAGTTAAAGGTGGATCAGAGTCTTTCACACGACGGGGTATGCCTGACGGTTGAATCCGTTACGGAACATACCTATCAGGTGACTGCGATCGCAGAAACCCTTTCAAAAACGGGTTTGATGGGATGGAAGCCGGGAGACCGGATAAATCTGGAAAGATGCCTGCAGATGAACGGGCGGCTGGACGGTCATATGGTTCAGGGTCATGTGGATTGCACTGCCATTTGTATTCAACGGCTGAATCAGCAGGGGAGCTGCGTTTTCCGGTTTGAATTTCCGGAAACATTCAGGAACCTGGTCATAGAAAAGGGTTCCATTGCCGTTAACGGCATCAGCCTGACTTGCTTTGATGTCACAAAGAAAACTTTTTCAGTCGCCATCATACCTTATACATTTAATAATACGAATATCCGCGATTTGTTTCCGGATTCACTGGTGAATATTGAATTCGACCTGATCGGTAAATATGTGGAAAAAATGATCGGCGCCGGCAGGGCCGGTTAACCGGGATGCAGGGCCGCACATGCCGGAATTTCATCCAGGGTGTTGATGTTCCAGAAAAAAATATGATCCCCCGGCGAACAAATATATTTTATAATCCCGTGATCGACTATTTCCCTGCATCCCGATGAATCCAGTTTCAAAGTAATATCCGGCGGTAATGGAATTTCAGGCAGTACAGGATCTACAGTGATTTTAGACTTCATTTTTTCCAGATCCTGTCTGGGCAGATAATTAACTGCAATGTACCGGCTGCTGTCAAATCCATATAGTTTTAATGCATCCGGAAATCCCAGCCTGAAAACATAAGCACCATTCACTTCATTTGGAATGTTCAAAAAATATATCCTCCCTTTATCCCGCATACGTTTTTCGGTATTGATTTTTTCAAGTATGAAAAAAGTAATGGATGAGGCTTTTTCCCAGTTCAGGTTGTTCTTCTCCAGGAAAAAAATATTGTATGCAAACAGGAGCACGAGTACCGGCAGTCTGTAAAGGGCTTTTTTTATGCAGGATATGATGAGGAGCCCCGTGATCATACAGAGAAATACCGAAGGGAAATATAACATTCTGTCGGTTTCGGAGGTCTGCGTGCTGACACTCGTGATCACGGGCAGGATGCAGGAAACCAGGAGCATTCCGGTTAAACTTACCAGCATACTGCCTGGAAGGGACTGACTTATTTTTTGACGGTTTTTATAAATTAAAAATAAAGAGAGGGAAACCCCGGCAATAAAAACAACGGTCATGATAATTGCGTTCCCGGATGGTGGTAAAATAAGCCGGCCACCCACTTTGCCAATATTTAATACATATGCTTTTACGCCTGAATGAAAAAAGTCCTGTCCATAAGAACCCAGGATCGACCCCGCGATTTGATATCTCAGGAGCATATGGAATAAAAAAGTAAACATCAGGAGAGTTGCCCAATTTCGAACGGAACGGATATTTTCTTTTTCAAAAATCAATATGAATATAAAAATGAAGGGAAAGAAAATGGTGGATTCAAATGCTGCCATACTGATAAAATAGCAACAACAGACAGAAGTATTCTTCCAGTTTGTCTTTTTGATATTATAATAACTCAGGATTGATAAGAGTGAAAAGAGGCAGGCCATGGAAGCTCCCCGGCCGAGTAACCAGACCACGGCTTCATTATGAAACGGGTAACTCAGAAACAGGGCGGAACTAATCAATGCAAATCCGGTCCTTTTCCTTTTTTCAAGGCGTTGGCCCAATGATAAACAGGTCATATAAACCAGCCATCCGTTTATTCCGTGAATCAGCATATTAAAAGAATTAAAAACCAGGGGATTTATCCCACCCAGTTGATAATTCAAGTAAATACTGATATCAGAAAGCGGTCTGAAAAAACGCTTAATAAAAATGGTATGTTCCAGGCAAACCCTGTAGAGTACATTGAAATCGTCAGAAACAAAATAACGGTCAATTACGGGCAGGTAAATAATAAAGGAGGTTCCGACAAAAAGGAAGAGAATCCAAATGGAAGTATAAAGCCTTTTCCCCGTCATTTCATTAAATACATTTTTCCATACCCCTTATTAAAGTACTGGTCGGTATTATCAGATTGGGATTGGTATTTATCCAATGATTTTCCATTCAGGTTCGTAACCACATGATAAAGGTACACACCATTGGCCAGCCGCTGGTTATACATATCGGTTCCGTTCCATTTAAATTCAGTGATATTCCTTCCGACATGGAGGGGTCCCAGTTCATCCTTCGTGATTTCCCGAACAACCTTGCCCGTGATTGTCAAAATCTGGATCTTGATATTTTGCGGAACATCACTGCCGGTAATAGTGAACACAAAGGCGGTAGAAGTCGTAAACGGATTCGGATAATTCAGCATATTCGAAATCATGGCCTTTGTAATGATTTTGAAAGTAACCTGGTACTGGGTGGTGCCTGATGCATTGCCACTCTCATCCATTCCGGTCACGATCAGCGTGTATTCATCCCCCTGCGGATTCAGCTGGTTTGTGAATACCGGACTGAATTCCACACTGGCCGTATTGTCGGCGCTGCTCGTGGCAGGCGAAAACCGCAATGTGTCTGAATTGAAATAATACGGATGTAAGGAGCCGTCCGGATACCGCAACTGCACTTTTATTACCGATGTGTCATTCAGCAGAAGGAATTTTGCTTCGTCTTTTAATTTTATCAGGATATGCGGTTTGGCAGAAACGATATCCTCATTCAGAATATGCACGTTATCAAAAGTGACATCAAGCAATGGATTTGTCTGATCCACCCGGACGTAAAAATTTTTGAAAAGGAAATTATTAAAATGATATTGTTCCGGCTGATCATTCGCCGGATTCACGTCAACATTAATGGTATTTAATCCAGGATAGTCCTTGGTATCAATAGTGTACACGATTTTAACGGTATCGCCACTGATCAAAGGTTTCAGCCTGGGAAAAGGAATAATATGAGTGACATTATTCTTGTCAATGATCTTAAAAGAAATTTTAAGGCTATCGAAGGCCGAAATACTTATATTTTTAAATGCGATACCAAACTGTATCTGTTCACCCAGTTCCACAGAATCCTTTCCCGTCAGGAATATATTCGGAGCGAGGGCACCTTCCGGAACCGGAATATAATTCAGTCTCCAGTAATTTAACTGATATGGCGTTGCGTGGGTCGAGTCTGTACTGATGAGTTTTAATTTTAAGTAAGGATATAGTTGAACATTCACAGAGGAAATGTCAAAATCCTGTGTTGTGGCATTCAGCGTATATAAAAGATTCTCGTTGTTTGACGTATCGACACCAATTACCTGAACACTGATATTATCGGTTGAAGGGGATTCCAGACTATTTCCCCTCCAATGAACCTGCTTCCATTGTTTAGCCGGTCCGAACGCAGGGGATTCCATATTCCCCGAAAGATTGGGTAGTGGTACATCGGTGGTAAGGATAATTTTATCATATAATCCCTGGCTGTATTTATACTGCGCAACATAACCATCTGCTCCCTTTTTATAAACCAGGATCCAGCACCTGGGCTGATTGATGGAATCAAGTTTGGTGAAGCCGGCGGCCAGTAAATAATGATAAAGCGATTTTTGACTTCCGTACAAAGCGGTATCTGCCTGCCAGGTTGGAATAAAAGAATTGTTGTAGTTATAATCTATACTTCGCACGACCACATAATCCCCTATGGGAACAGAATCCATAAAGTCCATCATCAACTTTCTGCTGGCGGGCGTCATATACGAAAATTCGAAATTATATATCGTGGAAGCCTTACAGTTGGCAGTTCCACTTCCGAACCTGAATAAATTATTTCCGCTGCCATCAACATTTTTCCATGGTGCAAAATTGGATCCGTCGAGCACATTAAAAATCAATGACTGGCCAACGCAGGCACTTGCAATACTGGTAAGTCCATTTAATGCAACAGAAAAGTCAGCGTCGATTGTCCCGCTGGTCGGGTAAATACCCTGGTTGACATATATATTACCGGTATGCTGACCATAATGCCATAACCGGTCGGTTAAAAGATTCATACCACCCGGCGTTGACTGAAGTTGCTGGAAATAATGTGACTGGTTAAAGCCCGGACTGCTTTTCAGGGAATCAATATAAACAAAAGAGAATTCATTCCAGTGATACTGCCCGGATTGGGAAGGCAATATGGAAGTCCTCCAATAATATACCGTACTATCCATGTACTTAAAGCCGGGGTCGAATTCAAATACACCCCCGACCGAATTGAGATTTTTACTGATTTTCACAGATGAATTAAAAGCTTCTGTGGTATCCATTTCCAAAACGTATTGGGTCATCGGGGCAAAGGGATTGGCCGTGGATGCATACAGCTTCTGGAATGGATTGGTAACAATCGCATAATTAAACGGGTATATCGGTGTGAGTTCTTCCTGATAAATGAATATGGGCGTGGTGATCGTATTGTTTGTGGTTGTTACTTCGGTAACATCGTTATCCGAGTTTATAGTAACGGTAATATAATTCTGTCCTTTATCACGCGATGCAATAATGGGAACGTGAATGAGCACGGAATCCGCAAACCGTATGCCCGGAATTCTTTTTTTCAATAAGATGGCGGTCGTGCCGTCAGGATATTTTCGGGTAACCAGCACCGTGATCGAATCGGGAACCGATTTGCCCAGGTTATAAAAAGCTGCTCTTATATCGAAATGATTGTCGGAAACTGAAATAAATGTCGGGCTGATATTAACGTTTTGGGCTTCAACATCGTAATCGGGTAATTTCTCATCACTGACGGTAATGGCAGGATCCCCGTGAATTCCCATTTCTTCCGTCTGGCACCTGGCGATAAAATCCAAAGGTAACTGGCCGAGTACTTTTTTACCGGCGTCCATTTCGATGGCGCCAATACTCTTGCCATAGTCCGTGTGGCCCATTAGATCATACATGAACGACAAAAGAATATTCAGGTAATTCACGACGCCAAAATGTGAACTGGCCACAAAGGCAACGGCGCCTTTGTCTTTGATCAGAACATAATTTTCGGATAGTGTTTTTCCCAGTGTAAGGCGCCCAGGTTCAAAAGTATAATAGTTCCCGGCATAACATCCGTTCACATACATGACAGGATACTTCGACTGATTGGTGAATACAGACGGATCATCCAGGTTAAAGCCCAGTGTGGATGCGGAAGAATGCCCGAAATAGGTGAATATCCCAATGCCTTTGGAATATAATTGGGGAAGCAGGGAGTTTGACTGCTGGTTATTCTGATCGATGGATGAACTGCAGAAGCGAAATACATTTGCACCAAACAAAGTATCTGAAATGGCCTGCTGATAATAAGTCATGTAATTACAAAGAACACTTTCCAGAAAGGGTTCTGTAGCGCCCGTCACATGCATGATATTTTTTCTCCAGGCCCTTCCATCAATCGTATTCGGAGCTGTCTGCTGAACCTGTTCGTAGTCTTTTATTTTGTTCATGTAATCTTCCACTTCTGATCCCTTCACCGCACCGAGTCGCCCGATAGGAATCAGGTTGATGGAACCTGCTCCGTCCGCTGATGCAAGCATGGCATCGGAAGCCGGAAAACCAAATGTAGGTACCAGGTTGAGTTGTTCGGAAGCCGGGTCTCCCTGATTGGAACGATACTCCGTATAGGTTAAACCCCGGCCGATCAGGAACACGAATTCCGGCTTCTGAAAAAATGTATTCCGGGCATAGTTTAAAAAATTCCGGATTGCCAGGGGATGTTTCTGGATGCCAAAAGCAAACTGGTCGGTCAGCTCGTTGATGTCCATCACCTGTGCCAGGTATGATCCACCGGCAGAAGAAGACCGGTATGCCTGATATTCTGCCACCGGATTATTTGAATGGGAACCAGTATATAAAACCGGATTGCTGATGATCAGGTAATTCCCCTGATTCAGGGGATCCGCATAGGGAATAAAATTCTTTGTCGTCAGGGCATTAACGGTAAGGATATTCGAAGGATCCTGGCTGACCAGCACCAGATTCCTGGGAGATGCAGATGCGGGCAGGGCGAATGTCAGTATTCCGGCAGAAGACAGGGCGGCAAATCTTTGCCCGTTCGTCCGGTCATACAGTACAGGGACCGAAGCACCGGCATTGAAGTTGGAAATTTTCAGGAAATATCCGGTGGCACTCGCTGCTAGCTGAAAGGGAAAATCCGCCTGTCCGCCGAAATTGAATTGCCGGGGATAAGTCAGTTCATAGAATGAAATAACGAGCCGGTCAGAATATGTCAGCGCCTGCGATCTATTGATGAACAGCACAGGTGTGGAAGCAGTATTCAGAGAGGTGACCGGAATAGAAATATTGCTGACGATATCACTGAAATTATTGAGTACGGTATCCTTGATGAGAATATTATTCAGTTTCACCTGGATATTGCGAAGCGTATCAGAACAGCCTGCAGCGCCGAATTTAAAATTGGCTGCCGGACCGCTGCCATAAATAAAAAGATTGTTCTGGTTATCCGAAATCGGTGTGCCGGGATCGCCGGGTATCGGCTGGGTGGCAAAATCAGAGCTCCAGAATTCACCCAGATCGTAAGAAGATGAATAAATATATTGTTCCAGTACAACGGCCTGTCCCGGGTTGATCTGGGTTCGGAAATAAGTGCCTGTTGTATACATGAAATAAGGCTCTACCGGAAGAACATTGGTCGTGGTATCGTTGACAAGCGTATTGTAATGAAAAGGAATTCCGGAGGGATTCAGGGTCAGAAAATAAACCGCTGTATCTGACTGAAGGCTCCATTTTTCGGTATGCTGATAAGCCGGATTTCTATACAGCGGCTTATCTGCTTTTCCATCATTCATTTGTCCCCAGAATTCAATATAATCTGCGGGAGAAAGGGGCCCGCTGCTAACGGAAGTATACAACGGCACTTCGACTCCGTTCCGGAAAAGTTGAAAATCTTTTGCGTCTGCGGCCGTTAATCCTGCGCTGGCGAGAACAGCAGACGGAATGCGGTAAAGCCCGTCTGCAGTCACCTTGAACTTATAATAGGTTTTACTGAAGTCAATCCATTCATTGTTGTACGGCTGCGAAATGGCAGTTCCGGCAATCCCGATCAGACATATTGTAAAAATTTTTCTCATAGTCGGTTTCGTTTTCTGCGGCAGATCTATTTCTTAGTTGTCTTTTTCTTCATGTCCACCAGATCAACTTTTAATGAAAATACATTTGTATATAAAGGGTTTGACTGATTCGCCAGGTTTGTAAAGGCGTAGTCAATCTCCACATCTCCGATTTTAAATCCGGCCCCGATGGAGGGCTGATAAATCCATATTTTTTTCTGGTTCGTCGTATCCCGGTCGTCCAGTGTCTGCTGAAAATTGTTGATACCACCCCGCACAAAAAAAGCATGATTGTATGATAGTTCCAGTCCGACCCTCGGATCAATGCTGATTGGATTGGAACTGACAACCGTATTCCGTTTGCCGTCGAATGTGATGTCAAAATCAGCCTCCGCCAGCAGGTTTATTTTCTTGTTGATCGGAAAATTATAACTGAAGCCCGGAATCAGCTGGGGTGCTGTCAATTCTATGGAATTGGAGGGTATATCGTTCGAAGTGGCATAAAACACTTCCCGCCATTCCTGACTGATATTATACGACCAGGCATTGAATGTGGTTGTCACATCTTTTGCCACGATGCCTAGTTTCCAGCGTTCGCCGATCACCTGTACGGCGGCATCGAATCCGAATCCCCAGGACGTCGTAAAATCTCCGGCCTGCCGGTGGATGATTTTTGCATTGATTCCAAAATTCATTTTGCGGTTTTTTATCCAGTCCACCTGCTGGGCAAGAGAAATTAAAAATGCATAATCCGCAGATGAAAATGTGGTGATATTACTGAAATCAATGCTGCCATCCGGCTGCACCAGGAATACGGTATTGGGTATATCGTCCACTGCAAAACGCAGCAGGGTCAGGCCAAGGGTACGTTTATTATCTTTCAGGGGTAAGGTCAGACTGGCGTAATCATATTTTCCGATTCCGGCGAAATATTCAGCGTGCATCAGATTCAACTGGGGACTGGTTCTGACATCGGCCAGTGCAGCCGGATTCCAGTAACCACCTGTTCCGTCAGTAACTGAAGCTACCTGGGCATTCCCCATGGCCATTCCGCGCGCGCCGGCGCCTATATTCAAAAATTCATTGGAATATTTGGCAAACTGTCCTTGAGAACGGTTGCAAAAACACAGCAGCAGCAGTAGGGTGGGGGCGCAGCAGGTTCTGATTCTTCGGGCTACTGAAGTCAATACCATAAACTTATTCTAACGCGTTTTTATTCAGAATATTGCGGGGTTTTCAGGATACGAATATCCCTTACTTTTACCAAAATTCCGCAGATCCGTTATGTCGCTTATCGCAGAACTGAAATGGCGGGGCATGATCCAGGATATCACGCCCGGTACCGAAGACCAGCTTTCCAGGGAGATGACCTCCGGATATATTGGTTTTGACCCCACAGCTGACAGCCTCCACATCGGCAGCCTGGTACCGATCCTGCTCCTGGTTCACCTTCAGAAAGCAGGTCATAAGCCCTTTGCACTTGTAGGAGGCGCCACGGGCATGGTAGGTGATCCAAGTGGAAAATCCGAAGAAAGAAACCTGCTGGACGAAACCACCCTGAATCATAATCTTCTATCCATCCGCAAACAACTGGAAAAATATCTTGATTTTAATCAAGCCTTACCCAATGCCGCGGAAATGGTAAATAATTATGACTGGTTCAGGGAAATTCATTTCCTGGATTTTATCCGGGATGTTGGAAAACATATCACAGTCAATTACATGATGGCCAAAGACAGTGTGAAGAAAAGGCTGGAAGGCGCTGCCGGCATGAGTTTCACTGAGTTCTCCTACCAGCTCGTGCAGGGATATGATTTTTACTGGCTGTATAAAAACAGGAATTGCAAACTGCAGATGGGTGGCAGTGACCAATGGGGTAATATCACCACCGGAACTGAAATGATCCGTCGCAAGTCCGGCGGAGAAGCGTTTGCTTTTACCTGTCCGCTGCTCACCAGATCGGATGGAGGAAAATTTGGCAAGACGGAAAAGGGAAATATCTGGCTGGATCCCGGAAAAACATCTCCTTATCAGTTCTATCAGTTCTGGTTGAATGCGACGGATGCAGATGCGGAAAAATGGGTAAAGATTTTTACTTTTTTAACCCGGGATGAGATCCGTTTACTGCAGGAAAAACACCTGGAAAATCCGGCAGAAAGAATCATGCAGAAAATACTGGCGAAAGAGATCACGATTTTCATTCACGGGATTCCGGAATATGAAAGGGCGCTCGTTACCACCGGGAAGTTGTTCAACCCATCGGGTGAAATGGAAAACCTGAGTGAGCGCGATTTGCATGCCATGGAAGGGATCGTGAAGTCATTGTATGCGGTGGATGAATTGGAAAAAGGAGTGGACCTGGTGCGGTTCCTCGCGGAAACCGGCATTCTTCCCAGCAGGGGGGAAGCGAGGAAGATGATCCAGAATGGGGGTATCCGGATCAACCGGAATAAAGTGGAGGATATTCAGTTCAGTGTGGGCACAGGACTTCTCCTGCATGAAAAATATATACTGGTTCAGAAAGGGAAAAAGAATTTTTACCTCGTGGAGGTGAAATAATTGAAAAAGTTGTTGCGGTTTCCGTTTTTAATTCGGAACATTTTTTGAAAAACCTTAGTTTTGCGGCTTGTTCAGGCGATTGCCCGATAGTATAAAGGCAGTACGACAGATTTTGATTCTGTTTGTCGAGGTTCGAATCCTCGTCGGGCAACGGAACCCTCCCCGCCATTGGCGGGGAGGGTTTTTTTTGAATGCGTGCGGAGAGCATGCTTTTTTCAGCTGATAGGTAATTCCTGCCTTAACATAGATTTTTTTTGTATTAAATTGTCAGGGCAATGACTCCAGAGCCCTGCCACATCATCTATTAAACAAACGTCCAATTCATTGCAATTGAAAAATGAAGGGTAAAAAGTTAAACGATCCGTTTTTCATTCCGGTAAATATCAAAAAATATTTTCTCCTTGGTCTGTTGCTATTGGGGGGTTTATTAGCCAAATCACAGGAAAAAAGCCTGTTTGTTATCGCCAATAAGATTGGGGCACCCCGGGAGATGAAATTGTCTGAATTAAAATCTGTGTTTCATGGTGAAAGGATTAGCTGGGAAAAAGGAGAAAAAATAGTAATAGCTATGGTGAAAAGTAAAAGTGGAATAGGGGCAGAAATTGCTGACAAAATTTATAATAAGACTCCCGAGGAAGTAAGGGGTTTTTGGGCTGGTATTGTATTCTCCGGTAAATTCGATGCTTTCTATGTATTTAATGAAGTGAATGAAGTGGAATCCTTTATTGCCGCGACTCCGGGATCCATCGCTATTACAGACAGTGCTGTGAATACTGCTTCCATTAAAACGATTATTATTGATGGTAAAAAATCATTTTAAAAATGATCCGGCAGTTTTTGTATTTGACCCCTTTGATATTTAACAGGAGAAAAGAATTTGAAAATATTTTACATTTTTTATAAGTAGCCATTCATTTTTATTTCCATGTTCAGTACACTCAAAACAAAGATCTGGTTTATCGTATCCGCGATTGTTTTGATTTTTTCATTCTTCACCCTTTTTTACTTTCCGAACCAGCAGAAAAAATTCTTCCTGGCGACCAATAACAAGGAAACGGAAGATCTCGCCCGGACGATTGCCATCGGCGTTAAAAATGCGATCAATAACGAATACTATGAAGGAGTCAAATCCGCGCTAAAATTTGCCCGGGAGGACCCCCGTTTTAAATTTGTTTGCCTCTTACACAATGATCAGAAAAAACCTGCTTCAAAGTACAATGTCAGTGTAACAGTTCCTGAGGAAGCGGATCCCGATACGCTTAAATATCCCCTGGGTTCCATCATCGCCAAAGTGGCAAAATTTGATACCGAAACAAATTCCGGAACCGTCATGCTCGTATTTTCCAACGACGAAATAAACAGGAACATTAAAGACATCCGGATCATTTCGCTGGTGGTAAGTGCCATCGTATTTCTCTGCAGTTTGTCCATCGGCTTCTGGATGTCCCGGAATATTTCCCTTCCGGTATCCGCCCTGATCAAGGCTGCCCGAAAAGTGGGCAGGGGGGATTTCACGCAAAAAGTCCATAATAATTCCAGGGATGAGATCGGCGAACTCTCAAATGCATTCAATAAAATGGTGGAGGGGCTTGCCAATGGCGAAGGGCTGAAAAAAGCAAATTTGGATCTGGCTTCCCTTAATAAATCGCTTAATGACAGCATTGAGGATCTGAAAGCAGCACAGGCCCAGCTTGTCCAGTCAGAAAAAATGGCGTCCCTGGGAGAACTGACTGCAGGGATCGCACACGAAATACAGAACCCACTGAATTTCGTCAATAATTTTTCTGAAGTCAATAAAGAGCTCATTGATGAAATGAAAAATGAACTGGCTTCAGGAAATAACAAAGAAGCCATCGCCATAGCGGATGATATCAGCCAAAATGAACAAAAGATCAATGCGCATGGGAAACGGGCGGATTCTATTGTGAAAAACATGCTGCTGCATTCCAGAACGAGTTCCGGTCAAAAGGAATCCATCAATATCAATCACCTGGCCGATGAATACCTGCGCCTTTCCTATCAGGGCCTCCGGGCAAGGGACAAAACATTTAATTCAACAATAGAGACTCATTTTGATCAGGAAATGGGTATGATTAATATCATTCCTCAGGATATCGGAAGGGTATTGCTTAATTTATACAACAATGCATTTTATGCCGTATCTGAAAAAGGGAGAATGCAAGGAGATAATTACAAACCATCTGTTTCAGTAACGACCTTAAAGATGGAAAACGGGATGGAAATCAGGGTGAAGGACAACGGGAATGGGATTCCACAAATGGTTTTGGAGAAAATTTTTCAGCCATTCTTTACCACCAAACCACCCGGTCAGGGAACAGGCCTGGGGCTCTCGTTGAGTTATGATATCATCAAAGCACTGGGAGGTGAAATAAAAGTAGAAACGAAAGAGGGTGAGTTTACCGAATTTATTATTTGTCTGCCTGCATGAATAATCAGATCCCCGTTTATCAAACTCCAAGATGTTGGATGTTGGATTCTTTCTGACCAAAAAAAATTTTTCATTTTAACATGCGTGCATGAAAATTGAATGTATAGAGATTCTCCTGAAAGTTCTATATCTTTTGCCTGACAGTTCTGGAAAAATAAATGGTTCTTCCAGACAGAAATATCAGGGTCGTTTCCTTCCATTTTAGTTGATTATTTTCATTCGGTCCCGAAGAACCATCCTGCTTTCTTCCGCGACTAAGTGTTTTTATGTAGTTCCGCCAAACCCTTGTCTGTTAAGGATTTGAGGAATTTATTCCCCTCCCGGAAATGGAACGGAGTCCCGAATTGGGAAATCAATAATAATTAAAATATATACTTCTATTTATCGTTTCATTTTGGTAATTAGTCGGAAGACTTTCCTATATCCAAATAACCGTATGACCCTGACAACTATTCCAGGTAGAAAATCCAGTTATCTGTTGGCAATCATTTTATTGCTCGCAGGTACTTCTCCTGTAATGGCCCAGCTGGTTGCCAATTTTACGCCCAGCGTTACTTCCGGTTGTTCTCCTTTGGCCGTGAGTTTTGTAAATACTTCAACAGGCACAACCGGTGCAGCTACCTATACCTGGAACTTCGGTAACGGGAACGGAATTACGACCGGCGTTAAGAACAACCCGGTTTCAGCAACTTATTTTGTAGGACAGAACTATACTGTGTCGCTCACCATACATGACGGTGCAAATACTTCAACCATTTCGAAGATCATTACCGTTTTCAAAAAACCAACCATTGTTTTTACAGCCTCCCGCACCGTGGGATGTTCTCCGTTGCTGGTTAATTTCGCCAGTTCCCTGGTCGCGGGAGACGGAACCATCACCGGGGCCATCTGGAATTTTGGAGATGGAAATTCACAGAGCACCACTTCCACAACTGTTTCCAATACTTACGCTTCACCGGGTACTTACACGGTGAGTCTTACAGCGACGAATAGTTTTGGTTGTATCAATACACAGAAGATCCCTGACATGGTAACCGTATATCCTGCCCTGGTACCCGGATTCAACGTGGACTCCATCGCCATATGCAGTATAAATCAGCCGATACAATTTCATAATACGTCCACCGGTGACGGGGCATTGAGTTATACCTGGAATTTTGGAGATGGCGACACCAGTAATCTGACAAATCCGGCACACCAGTATGCGGCGAAAGGAAATTATGGTATCAGCCTGACGGTTTCAAATACTTACGGTTGTTCTTCTTCCATTACCAAACCAGCCTATATCAACCTGGCCAATTTCAGTTCAGATTTTAAAACCGGCTCTTCGCTTTGTACCAATAACCCCATACTTTTTATTGATCAGAGTTCACCGGCGCCCACGGGCAGTCCGCTCTGGAAATTTGGAGACGGAGGAAGCGGAATTGGGTTTACATATGGTCATAGCTATGCAGCTCCCGGAACCTATCCGGTTACCTTGTATCAAAACTTCGGATCCTGCCTGGATTCGGTCACAAAAAATATTACGGTCTTAGCATCTCCTAATATCAGTCCTTTTATCATCAATAAGGGAAGCAGCTGTTCTTCACCGATGGTTGTAAATTTCTCAGATACCAGTGCAGGGGCAACCAACTGGCACTGGAATTTTACCAGTAACCCGGGAGATACTTCCGATTTACAGAATCCGACTTTTACGTATCTGACAAATAATTTATTTGCACCCACCCTGACCATTAAAAATGCCAATGGATGTTCGTCTACCATTTCCGAAACATTTAATACCGCGCAGCCGACGGCTAAAATTCATAAGGACACCCTCTTAATTCCTGATCCGGTCTATTGTGCGGATGTGCAGGCGACTTTCACCGCCATTTCCGCGGATACGCTGCAAACTTATTTCTGGTCCTTCGGAGACGGAACCACATCAACGGCTGCCAGTCCGGTGCATGTTTTTTCAACGCCCGGAACATATATTATCAACCTGAGTTTTACAACGATCCACGGATGTTCAGGCGGTGCATTTCCTCCGGATACCGTAATTGTATATCCAAAACCGCACGCCAGTTTTGATGCTTATGATTCTCTGCCATGTACCACGAATCAGCTGGAAACCTTCATCAACCTGGATGACAGTGCAGCGAAGTTTACCTGGTTTTACGGGGACGGTAAATCGGATATCAATAATAATATTATACATACCCACCCATACCCAGTAGAAGGGTCTTATACAATGACGCTGGTTGCTTCAAGTCCGGGATGTCCCGACGACGACACCACCATTATCAGATATGTGAAAACAACGCCGATACCCACATTAACCGTTCAGAATAATTGTGACAGTAGCCGGTTAAGCGCAAAACTTACCGTAGGGCCTGGTGGCGGTACGCAATATATCTGGCATTTCGGCGATGGCTCGCCCGATGAAACGGATAACGTATATATCCCGACAAAAAATCATCATTTTCCAATGGGAGGCCGTTATATAGATTCGGTGAATGTGCTGTATGGTTCCTGCTGGCAATCCACAGGACCGGTTCCTGTGTATGTTCTGGATAACCAATCACCAGTACTGAGCTCCACCAAGGATACGATCTGTCAGAGTTCCTCCCTGCCTGTGAAAATCACCGGTGTGGATTCGAATTACCACAGTAAATACACCGGTGCGGCGAACTATTATAAAATTGTGAAATGGCAGTATAACGACGGAACCACATTTAACGCAAACAGCGGATTTAAAATGACGTATACCGGAAACCTGAATGGACTGCTCCAGGGTAAGGATAGTATACGGGCCATCATCCAGTCAGACTTCTTCGGATGCTACGACACGACCAACTTTATTCCGATCCATATGATCGGACCCGTTGCAAAATTTGGAGATCAGAACCAACTTTGTTACCGGGCGCCCATCATATTTACGGATTCCTCTTCACCCGGGGCGGGCAATGCACCGATTGTTTCCTGGAAATGGGATTTCAATGATGGGAATACGATTACAAGACCCGTAAACGATACCGTTCAGCATCTGTATGCTTTTCCGGGTACCTATAATCCAAAACTGACAGTGACGGATACGAATGGATGTTCTAACACGTTTGCCAAAGCCGTTACGCAGATTCTTGTTTTCGGAGCCAAAGCGAACTTTACCTGGAAACCTTCTGCCATTACACCTGGATTTCCAATAGAATTCTATAATACCTCCATTAAAAATACGGGTGTTAATTATTTGTGGCGGTTTGCCAGTGACGGGTCCACTTCTACGAGTCCGGATTCACTGACACATACCTTCCCCAATGTCGGAACGGATACGGTTACATTGATAGCATATCCGACCATGCCGGGATCCTGTCCGGACACCCTGGTACAGATTTTACAAATTCAAAATATTGCGGCACCCTTTATAGATTCATCCTACTACTATAATAATTCCGGTTGTCCGCCATTGTTTGTGGATTTCACTTCATTCCCTGTCAACACGCTTTCTTTGAAATGGGATTTCGGAGACGGTAAAGGAACGTCCACCATTCAGAATCCAAAATATCAGTATGATATTCCCGGTACCTATATTGTTTCATTAACCGGTTTTGGTGCCAATGGCATTACGGTGGTTTCTTATGATACGATTTTTGTAAAAGGCCCGTATGCCAAGCTCTATTCCACACTGGATAAAGCCTGCGCGCCCGGGACAGATACCCTGCACGCAACGACCAGTTTTATCGGTTCCTTCACCTGGGATTTCGGGGACGGAACGGTAACAACGACCGTGGATACGATCTCTGTGCATACTTATACGTTACCTGGCTTATTTACACCGGCCCTGATCCTGACAGATTCTACCGGCTGTCAGCTGTCTTATAAATCAAATCATCAGATTTTAATTGACACACTGTTTGCTGCCTTAGGTCCGCCGGTAACACTCTGTGGATTGGGATCCATATCCTACGGTCCGCATGTGGTGGATTATGCCAGCGATACACTGCCTTTGCTATATCCACTTACCTATCACTGGGATTTTGGGACGGGTAATCCGGCAGACACATCGGATGTACTGAATCCAACATTTAATTATACAACGCCGGGCGGATATATAACAACCTTACAGGTGGTGTCGCCGGTTGGTTGTACATCATACGCATATGATTCTGTAAGGATTGTAGGTCCGTTTCCAATGCCTGTATCGCCGGATACCACGATTTGTATCGGGGGGTCAGCCAATTTATGGGCGTCCGGTGCGGATTTATATACCTGGTCACCCGCCAGCAGTTTAAATAAAACGACCGGGGACAGTGTGATCGCCAAGCCACCTGCAGATACAACATATACTGTAATCGGCATTGATAAATACAGATGTTTCCTGGATACAGGAAAAATTAAAGTGAATGTGGATCCGCTTCCAGTGGCTACGATCCCTGAACCGGATCCTGCCTTAGCCGGATCAGATGTATTGCTGCAACCTGTCGTGAGTCCGGATGTAGTATCCTACAACTGGGAGCCGCCATTGTATCTGACTTGTACAGACTGCGAGAATCCGGTCAGTAACCCGCTTGCACCGATGGTATATACCCTTACGGTTGGAACGGCCAGGGGTTGTACATCCACTACCACCGTGAACGTAAGGTTATTGTGCCTGCAGAGTGGTGTATATATGGCCAATGCGTTCAGTCCGAATTTCGACGGACATAACGATTATTTCTATCCGACGGGCAGCGGCGTCAAGCTGGTGAAGAATTTCCAGGTGTATTCAAGATGGGGCCAGCTATTGTATTCAAGAACAAATTTCCCGCCGAACGATAAAAAATACGGATGGGATGGAACGCTGAATGGCATGCCACAACCTTCGGATACCTATGTATATGTAGCGGAGATGATATGTTTTACCGGTGAAAATTTTGTACTGAAAGGTACTGTTGAATTATTGAGGTAGTGAAAAGGATAAAAATGAAAAAGCAATTTCATGTTTTCATTTTAATGGTGTTTCTGACAAACGTGGTTTCTGCGCAGGATCCTTCATTTTCTCAATTTTTTGCTTCCCCACTGACACTGAATCCCGCCCTCACCGGTAAATTCAACGGGGATTTGCGTGTCGCCGGAAATTACCGCAATCAATGGCCCACGGTAAACAATGCATATATCACTTCTACGGTGTCAATCGACTTTCCCATATTCCAGGATCATTTGCAGGAAGGAGACCGGTGGGCGCTCGGGGTAATGGCCATGACCGATAAAACGGCGGGAGGTATTTTAACGAGTAACTATGTTGCGCTTTCAACAGCATACCATAAAACGATCGACGAAAATGGTCTCCATTCAATTGGGGTCGGATTCCAGGGAACCTATGCGAACAGGACGCTGGATGGTCCCCGTTTACATTTTCTGGATGGACTGCAGATAGATGGAACCTTTCTTCCTTCTGCTTCTGAACCCGTGAATCTTGCGGTCGTTACCGCCAATTACTGGAATATGAATGCCGGCATTTTATATAATGGATCGCTCAATGGAGAAAATGAAGTCTATTTCGGTGTAGCCATGTATAATATCAATCAGCCCCATGCATCTTTTCTCGGCGCCGACGATATTACCATACCGACCCGGCTTACCATTCACGGGGGAGGATATTTTCCTTCTGCCAGCACAGGTCAGACCTGGTACGTGAGTGCGCTGTATAACCGTCAGTTAACAGCCAGTGAACTGGTATTCGGAGGTGCGCTGGAGCTGAGTGCCAGTGCAGATGAAACCAAGCCGGTGAATGTATATATCGGAACCTGGGCCCGTGCCAGTAATGTGGCGGATGCCATCATCCCATATGTTGGTATGGACTACGGTAGCTTTAATTTGGGAATCACTTACGATGTTAATATTTCCGGATTTAAACTGGCTTCGCAGGCCCAGGGCGGAATCGAAATCTCACTGATTTATATTTTCAAAAAATCGGCTGACGGTGGCCAGGATAAAGTAAGATGTCCGCGCTTCTAAATTCCCAAAAAGGGAAAGTTCTTTTTTTCTGCAGGGATTTTTCCCCGTACAATTATCTTTTTTTCAATTCAAATTAGGGGCTGGAAGCCTTGTATTTACGGGGTTTTCCGAGTATCTTGTCATTGGTTTTCACATATTCCCTAATACCCATGAAACAAGGTCTACTCAAAGGATCACTGATCCTGCTGTTTACCATTTTATATGCGGCAGCATGTAAAAAAACATCCAACCCGCTCAGTCCGGACCCGGTTGGAAATATTCAAAAAGATACCATACAGTCTTTGGATCCCATGGTGCCTTATCCGCAAATACCAACACCGGAATGTACTAATGCACCCGATTATGGTGATTCAATTGTTTATCCGCAGCCTGCCGCTTCCGGTGATTATTATGTTTATCCCCAGAATAACCAGGGTTTGACCGGAACTTATTTATCATGGCCGGTCGGTTTGGTCATGGATTCAAAATCGGGCGCCATTGATTTGACCCAATCAGAAACAGGGGCGCGATATGCAGTGGCTTTTGTAAAATCCGGAACAACGGATACCTGTATGGCCCAATTGATTGTTGCCGGTGCAGCTTATATGGATAGTGTGTATGTGTTGTCCCAAAGTCAGAAAACCGCCGTGCCTTATTTTAATGCCAATCCCTTTGGTACACCGGTTTGTGTTGGAAACCAGGGAGAAGGCTGCCAGTTTGATTACAACAATTTCGCACACGACCAGGGTATTGAAATAGACCAGAATACGGGTTTTATTGATTTGCAGAAAACCATGCAAAAAAGCCCTTTTGGACTTCTTCCGATCAACGGTACCACTGTATATACCACAATATATTACAAGCTGAACGACAACAGTAATTTTGCCAGGCAAAAGATCCAGCTACAAATGATTTATTATAATCGCAAATCAGATATTCCCCCGGGATACCTGGCAACGATTACCAATAGTATGCTTAATACTTTGGGACTCCAGTTACTGAGCAAAGGTCCAAAGGCCAGGCCGCCGCTTATTATTATTGTAAGACAAAACTAAGCCGTGCAGAAGGCGGCAATATTGCGCTTTCCCGGACGTTAAAACAGGGTTATTTAAAACCTGTATATGTCCGGGAAAGTTTTTTTTGTGCTGCTCTCTTTCCTGTTGATTTTCTCTTTTAAACAGTATGATCCCGGTATTCCTTCCTTAAAATTAATTCATGCTGCCTATAACCGTGCAAACAGGCTTTTTCATGGCTCCAATAACAGCCCGGCCAAAGACAGCGCGAGCATGAAAGCCTTTAAAGAAGTCATTGCTGCATTAAATGATTTGCCCCGTACCCGGATTACCGACAGCTTGTTGTTCCAAACTAACTATAAACTGGGGGCACTGTGTGAGGAGTTTAAGGACTTCGCCGGCGCAAATGCATTCTATCTGCGTGCGATCCATTATTCAGCGAATGTCCAGGATACCTTCAGCATTTTCGTTTTAACGGGTGCGGGATATTATAACCTCAACAACTTTGATTCGGCATCTTATTTTCTGTTGCGTGCAGAAGAAATTCCCGGTGAAACAGGTTCTTCCGAAGACAGGGTCCGATTATATAACTCACTGGGTGTGCTCTATTACGACAATGGAAATTACCTGCAGAGTAAAAATTATTTCAGCCAGGCACTACGACTAATAGAAACCAAAGACCTGGGGGATGATCTGAAAATTTATACCCGGCTGAATTTAGCCACCTGCTCTTATAAACTGGGATTATATAACCAGACGCTGACTATCTACCGGAAACTCCTGCATGATCATTTACTTCCCGATCCGTTATATCTCAATATGGGTAAGGCATACTCCGGTTTACACCAATATGAGGCAGCCCTCTCTTCTTTCCGTAAGGTAAAAATCAATTCTGAACCGGGTGTGTTGAATGAAATGTCAAGAACGGCGCTTGAAACCGGCAATACGGATTCAGCCCGAAGATGGCTTCATCAATATCAGCTGGAAAAAAAATCACTGCATACGAATGGGTTGGATGACGGGGTGAATGAACTGTATTTTGGGGACCTTTATTTAAAACTTGATCGCCCCGATTCTGCACTCCCGCATTTGCAGGAGGCCCTGATCATTTTCTCCAGAAATTTTTCTAACCCGGATATTCGTAAAAACCCTTCCGGATTCACCGGCTCTTTTGCTTATTACAAATTATTTGAAGTATTGGAAACAAAAGCCGCTGCCTGGAACAGGATTTATAAAAAGACTTCCAGGCCCGAGGATCTCAGATCGTCAAATGACAGCTACCAGTCTGCCATTACCCTGCTTTCTTATATTGAAAGAAGTTATGAGATGGACGACGCCAAGATTTTACTGAAACAGAAAAGCAGCGAATTATATGGGAAAGCGCTGGATGTCTGCCTTCAGTTGAACAGGATATATCCACGGGAGAATTTCCTGGAAGCCGCTTTTCAGATTTCTGAAAAGAACAAGGCATCTGTGATGAGTTCACAGATCAGGGAAACAAATCTTCTCCTCTCAGTCGGGGAGGGTGATCATTTAGCGGCAGATGAAAGGAATATAAAATATAATATAGCCCGGCTGAATACTAAAACAGATGAAGGGGGCGATGCACAGACGCTGCAAAAATTGAACGATGAGAAATCGGTCTATGAAACAAGGCTGGTCACCCTTCGCAGGAAGATGGAGGGGAATAAACGGTTTTATCAGCTGAAGTATTCAGACGATTTCCCTGCAATCGGACAATTACAGGATAAAATGGATCCGAATCAGGCCCTGATCAGTTTTTTCAATGAGCCGGGCAAAATAAATGTTTTTATTCTTACAAAATCTTCTCTTCGTCATGTACAGCTGGACAGCGGGGAATGGATCCGGCAGCAAATTCAATCCTGGATTAACAACCTGCAGTCTGCAGAAAGTGGCAGGCATGTGAATACGGGCACGCTGAAAACGATCCTGTATGAACATTTGATGAAACCCATCCTTGATCTGGCAGGAGAAACGCCGGAATGGATCATCGTACCGGATGGTTTATTTTTTCAATTACCCTTTGAATCCTTGCCCTGTGATAAGGAAGGAAACCTGGTCATTGAAAAGCATGCGGTCAGTTATGAATTTTCAGCAAGATTTATCATGGAAGACAGGCGGCCTTTCCGGGACCCCGGATTAAAATATGCAGCGCTTTCCTTTGCTCCATATTCACAACAGGGCGCTGATCTTCACAGGGAAGGAATGGGCAGACTGGAAAAATTGTCATTTTCGAAAAACGAAATCTCCGGGTTGGCCGGTAGCCGGTTTATGGATCAGCAGGCCACCAAGTCTGCATTCATTAAAAACCTGAATCATTTTCCAATCGTTCACCTGGCTACGCATGCCATGACGGATCTGGAAAATCCTTCTGCTTCCTATATATCTTTTTTTCCATCGGCTGGCCTCCGGGAGGAGGATTTTCTTTTTCTGGATGAAATATATTCCCTCAGAATGGACAGTTGTCTGATGATGGTGATCAGTGCCTGTGAAACGGGTAAGGGGGAGATCGTGCACAATGAAGGAGTGATGAGTTTTGCCCGCGCATTCCTGTATGCAGGTTGTCCGAGTACCATTAATACACTTTGGAAAGCCGATGATCGCTCGACGGCTGAAATACTCGAACGGTTCTATATTTACCTCGATGAGGGAGATACGAAGTCAGTGGCATTGCAAAAAGCAAAACTGGATTTTATCCGGGATAACCCGGTATACAGGAATCCGTCGTATTGGTCACATATCATTATTATGGGAAATGCAGACGCCCTGTACAAAAAAAAACAACCCTGGATCTGGGTTGTTCTTGTAATAGGGTTCAGTACGATGTTATTATATGTGCTCAGAAAAAGAAAAGAAAAAAAAGTCGACGCTTTTCATAGCTGATATCGGATATTTCCAAAGGCATTGTTTAAACCTGCCTGGTGTTCTCATGGATACGTCGACTCTTGTTTGGAATTTCATTGGACTGGTTTTTTCAGGATCGGATCGGATGGTTTTTTCAGGGATTGGATTTCATTTTTTGGTTCTTCTGTCCTGGCTTTAAGCTTTGGGCTTTTACGGGATACTGGATTTTGGTTTGGTTTTCACGGTTAAAAAAAATCTTTCTATCTGTTATGAGTAAACGCTGATGATGAAAGGGTAACCAGCGTTTTGTTTAATCTTTTCAATGGACCGGTTCATATATTAGTAACCGGTGAGGTTCCATATGTAACCTTCTATTTTTTATTTTTTAACTCAATGATTTTCAAGTCAATAGAGGAGATTCTGGATACCATGGGATAATAAGTGTGGCTCGGATCTGATTTTATATAATCCATCAGGAAAACACTTTTAATCTCTTCATGGTTCATCAGGTATGCGAGGGACAGATAGTATTCTGTTTCATCCTTAAACGCGTAGTCCTTTGATTTTCCACTTGCATTCCGAAGATTTTCAAAAATAGCAACGGCCTGCGGAAAATGATTCTGCTGCATTTCAGCCATGGCGGCAAGGAAGGACGATTTATTGGAATGGGTAGCTTCGCCGTTATAAATCGAAATGACGCCACTCCAGTTTTTATTTTGATAGGCTTCTGATTCACCGTCGGTTTTTTCCTGACCGCGGGTATTGTTTAATTCATAGCCGGTAAACTGATTTTCATAAACAGACCGGCTGCTGACTGAAATATATTTATAAAAGAATGCGACCCCGGCCACTATAATTAAAATGGCTGCGACCCGCATACTGATCCTGTACATACTGCGTACCATGCCATTGGCTTGTTTCACAGGCCGGGCCTGATTTTTTTCGAACGACTGACGGATCGCTGAAACCTTTTGCCGGACTGCATCCTGGCGAACCGTATCTATTGCGAGTTTCAGGTATTGCAGGTCAGCGGCAGCCACCTTGTTCTCTTTCACCATGTTTTCTACCTGGGAAGAAATTGCCGGATTCAGTTGCCGGTCCAGATAGTCTGTTAATATTTCATGATTTGGTTCCATACAATTATTTAAATATCAGGTCTGTTATTTGTTGCACTGCGAGCGGATTTTGTTTCAATTTATCCGTTAACTGCTGCAGGCATTTATATTTTTTGTTTCGGACAACCTGTTCATTTTCATAGGGCATCTGTGATACAATTTCTTTCATCGATAAATTCTCGTAATAAAACAATTCGAGAATTTTCCTGCACGAATCGCCTAGTTCCTGAAGCAGCTTATTCAGTTGATGTTTCATTTCACGGTCCTGGATCACTTCACTGATGGCTGCTTCTTCAGGGTCCCGTTCCAGTTCAAATAGGTTTTCACGGTTTTGGGCCCTTTGCCTTTTTCGGATTTCATTATACCAGAAGTTTTTGGCAATTGAAATTAAAAAGGTTCTGATCCCAGATTCCTGCCTGTATTTTCCTTTCTGAACGCTGTCAATAAAAGCGACAATCGTTTCCTGGAAGATGTCATCGGCGTCCTGTTCTGTTCCGCCCTTGCCCTTAATAAAAGATCTGGTTATTTCCCCGTGGTCCTGGTAGAGCTGCCAAATAGCCTGTTCCAGCATGTTCTTTTCACTCATCGCCTCTACAAGTTCAGGATCGGAAAACCGGATATTCTTATCCATAGATTAGTAACTGCAGGTGAATGGTATGTAACTGAAGAACGTCAATATTTTATTAATGTAAAGTCTTGAAAATCAAATATCTATGTTTTTATTTAAAAAAACACCGAAAACGGAGAAATTCATTGGAACTGCGTGGGAATCCTTGTTTGTTGATAAATTGCCTGTCCAAATTTCTTATATTCTCCTAAGTTTCAACTGTCTACTTTATCTTCGCAGCCGAAAATAAAGGAAATTTCTCCTTTTTTCGAAACTGCCTGATAGTATAACGGTAGTACGACAGACTCTGACTCTGTTTGTCTTGGTTCGAATCCAGGTCAGGCAACTAGAACCCTTCGTTCATAAAAACTGAACGATAGCCCTTCCGCCACAGGCGGTAGGGCTCTTCATTTTTGAAACTTTTAAATCTTACCCTTACTGCAACATCCGCTCGCTGATATATTTCACCGGTGAACTGCCATAGCCCAGGAATCCCTCATGGAATTCTTTAAGACGGTATTTATCACCCATTTTGGATTTATAGGCTTCCCGGAGCGCCATGATCGCGGAGGAACCTGCATAATAAGAACAAAGCTGTACCTGGGATAAAGTTGCCCGGTGGTATTTTTCTTCCGCCTGGGCACGGGTCTGAAAAAGTTCATTTACGAGGAAATTCATAATATATTCCTTTGACCTGTCCTGGCATTGCATATCGTAGTCGATAATTACATTACCCAGTTCCCTTAGTTTGAGTTTATCATGCATCATTTGCATTTCAGGAGCATTATCTGCCCATCCGTTTTCCAAAATCATGGATTCGGTATAAACGGCCCATCCCTCTATCATGGCCCCATTCTGAAAAACGGATCGTAATACATCCGGTGACTTTAAGTTGTTATAGATCCCCTGCAAACAATGACCCGGCACCGCTTCATGAATCGAGAGCAATTGCGAAGCATAATTATTTATTTCCTTTAAAGTGCTCTCCATTTTTTCAGGCGGGAACTTTGTAATATCATCGATATTATAATAAGTGTCCCCTTTTTTCTGATAAGGGGGTGTAAACTCTGCACTGGCAATGGAGAAACCCCTTTCATAATCCGGCATGATCCTGACTACAATCGGATAGGTCGTATCAAAATCAAAAAGATCTTTGGCGATGATAAATCTTTTCAGCTCATACACCTGGTTTTTAAGTGAATCAAAAAAATCTTTTCCTTTCGCATGTTGAAGGGAGATGGCGTCAATGACAGACTGAACAAGTTTCAGATTGTCGGCTGGCCTGGGTGTGTTTTTATAATATTTGGTCCACAAACTGCCTGCGGTTTGAATCATCCGGTCATACACGACTTTTTTTTCTGCAACGGCTTTTGCGTAAAGTTCTTCGGGACTCATATTAATAGCCAGATCATACTTGAATTTCTCACCGTATAATTCCTTCCCTATGGGGTAGTTCCTGAAATCGTAATTTTTATTTTTCAGAACCCCGCCGAGTGAATCTATAAATCCATTCATTGCTTTTACTGTTCTGGAAATGTTTTGATTCAGGGTGTCAGTCTCCGCCGGTGTCAGATGAGAAGATTTGATGGAATCTGTCAGATCTTTTCCGAAAATGGAAAGCCCCCCCTGGTTTTGCATAATAGAAAGCCCGACGCTTTCCTTTGTCGGCCGTTTCAGCATTTTAAATCCTTCCTGATAATATTTATCTGAATTTTCCAAACGTTTTGAAAGCATCCTGAGCCGGTCGTCCAGGGAAGCAGAAGGCTGATGAATGATATAATAACAATCATTACTCAGATTATAAGATGCAGCATCGCGCTCCTGTGGCTTAAAATCCTTTGAATACCAGATATCAGACTCCAGCTGGTTTTTAATAATGTTGTAACTGATCTTATTCTTATCACTGAGCCTGTTAAAATCCTGCGTTTTTAAGGAGTCCAGCCATTCTTTGGAAAAAGTTATGTTCCGGATAAATGAAGCACTGTCTGGCATAACCAGGTTTTCATAATATTTTCCGTATCCTGCACCAATGGAAAAGCTGGAGTACTGTTTCATGTACTGATCCAGAAAACGGGTTTCAAATGCCGAGAAGTTCTCTTCCGGATGTTGCTCATACTGTGTTACGGGGGCATTACAGGCAATAACTGTAACGAAGACGAAGGCTGAAATCAGATGGAAATGTTTCATATAGTCATGAAGTATTTGGGAGGATGAAACTAAGGAAAAAGGCTTAAAGCTTAAGTCCTAAGCCTCGCTGAAGTAATGGTCACAGTTCAAACCTATTGAATTATCCATTGATTTTGAGCAAGTTATAATGGTCGGGCCTAAGTTTTACAGCGAAATCCGTAGAAATACTGAAATTAAACGGAGGTAGTTTTACGTTGTAATTTTGGCCTCCAAAGGGTACTTTTAAAGTGTATATAATCCACTCCTATTAAAAATAAAATGTATGGAAACTGTCATCGATTTGCTGAAAGCCGTCCAGCTTAACATGCTGGAAGTAGGGGTCGCCTCACTGTTTATCTTTTCAATAGGCTACCTGATCGGCATGAAAAAAGTAAAAAAGCTAACCCACGAAATTTACGGATTACAGAGAGACGTGCTCGAATTAAATGAAGAAATATTGTATGGTGTAACCGGGAATATGAGTGAAACACCGGTTATCGGATTAAAGCCTGATAGTATGAAACAAACCAAATTCGCCAAATAAATTCCGGTTATAGCAAAAAATTACACTCCCTGCTTTTTTAATAATTCAATACAAACAGCCAGACTGGCTTTCCAGTCCGGTATGATGAGGCCATAGTCTTTTTTGATTTTTGATTTATCCATCAGCGAATAGGCTGGCCGCCTGGCAGGTGTAGGATACGCCGATGCCGGAATCGGCAAAACCAAACAGGGGCTACCCGTTAATTTTTTTATTTCCAGGGCAAATGTAAACCAGTCCGTTTCACCTTCATTACTATAATGATAGATGCCCGGAATGAAGCGATCTGATAATAGCATTTTCATGATAGCTTCAGCCAGGTCCCCGGCATAGGTAGGGGAACCTTTCTGATCCTGCACCACCTGGATCGTCTCCTTTTCTTTCATCAGGCGCATCATCGTTTTTACAAAATTATTTCCATAGGAAGAAAAGAGCCAGGAAGTTCGTATCACCTGGCTGAACGGATTATTTTTTAAAACCAGCCGTTCACCTTCCAGTTTGGATGCTCCGTACTGGTTGACCGGATTCGTACCCGCATTTTCTAACAGGGGACTGGAGGAGTTACCGTCGAAAACATAGTCCGTTGATATATGGATAAGCGGGGTCTTTCTTTCAGCAAGCAGGGTAGCGAGCAAACCGGGTGCAACGGCATTCACCCGGAAAGCTTTTTCAATTTCTGATTCGGCTTTATCCACCGCGGTATATGCGGCGGAATTGATGAAAAAATCTAAGGGATGCAAATCCAGCCAGGCTTTCATTTTTTCCGGATCCTCCAGGGGAAATGTTTCCCGGGATAAAAAATAAAATTGATTTCCGGCGTATCTTCCTGCAATCCGGGCAAGTTCTTTTCCCAGTTGTCCGTTACTACCGGTCACGGCTATCCGATATGATTTTACTTCAGACATCCGGATATATAAAGTCTTTGACGGATGAATTGAAAACAGGCAGGAGCAGATCTTTTGCAGATATCAGTTCCTGATCCCGCGGTATTTTCCAGTCAATGTTCAAATAAGGGTCATTGTACCTGATCCCTGCTTCACTTTGTTTATTATAAAACTGGTCGCATTTATACGAAATTTCCGCTGTTTCACTCAGTACGGAAAAGCCATGGGCGAAACCGGCAGGAATAAATATCTGTTTTTTATTTTCAGCGGATAATTCAATACCGAATGATTTTCCGAATGACGGAGAACCTGTCCGCATATCCACCACAACATCCAGGATGGTTCCCTGTAATACCCGGACCAGTTTTGACTGGGCGTGGGGTTCACGCTGATAATGTAATCCCCGGATAACGCCATAAGCTGAAAAAGACTGATTATCCTGTACAAATACATTTGTAATTTGATTTGCGTGAAATAACCGCTGGTTATAGGATTCGAAAAAAAATCCACGGTCATCCGGGAAAACTGCCGGATCAAAAATAATAACACCCGGAAAAGAAGTAACTGTAAATGGCATTATTTGTGGTATTGTTTTTCGTAATAGTGTTGGTATTCACCCGATGTAACCTGTTTTATCCATTGTTCATTCTGCAAATACCAGTCAACCGTTTTCTCCAGTCCTTCTTCGAACTGAAGAGAAGGTTTCCAACCAAGTTCCCGGTTCAATTTTCCGGCATCGATGGCATAACGCATATCATGTCCCGGCCGGTCTTTCACAAAACTGATCAGGGAGGCTGATTCACCCGTTACGCGACCCAGTTTTTTATCCATGATCCCGCACAGCAAATACACGATATCAATATTTTTCCATTCATTAAAACCGCCGATATTATATTTCTCACCGTTCCGTCCCTTATGAAAGATCATGTCAATAGCGATGGCATGATCATCCACATATAACCAGTCGCGCACATTTTCGCCCTTGCCATATACAGGCAGCAGCCTTTTGTTTTTTATATTGATAATCATCAGCGGAATCAGTTTTTCCGGGAAATGATGGGAACCATAATTATTTGAACAGTTGGAAACAATCACCGGTAACCCATATGTATGGTGATAGGCCATCACAAAATGGTCGGAGGATGCTTTCGAGGCGGAATACGGCGAGCGCGGATCATAAGGGGTCGTTTCCGTAAAATATCCTTCTTTTCCGAGAGACCCGTACACTTCATCGGTTGAAACATGATAAAACAGTTTTCCATCTCCTTTACCTTCCCATTGTTTCCTGCAAACATTCAGCAGGGTGCAGGTTCCCATCACATTTGTTTTTACAAAAGCGAGGGGATCGGCAATGGACCGGTCCACATGACTTTCTGCCGCCAGATGAATGACGGCATCGAATGCATATTTTTCAAATAATGAATGAATGCCTTCCTGGTCTGTTATATCTCCTTTTTCAAAAATATAATTCGGAGCAGATTCCACGTCACGCAGATTTTCAAGGTTGCCCGCATAGGTCAGCGCATCCAGATTGACGATCCGGTAGCCGGGGTATTTATTTACAAATAGCCTGACCAGGTGGGATCCGATAAATCCGGCTCCCCCGGTAATCATAATTGTTTTTTGAAAAGAGTTCATTATAGGGTCCAGTATTTACGTTGATGAATCAGGTTTCTGTATATTCCTTTCAGGTCAGCAATCAGTCCCTGTTCCTTTGTTATAGAACAATAATAGGCTTCGTTGAGTTGTTTGTAGGCCGAATGTTCCACGGTGATGATGACCGCATCATAATCGTCGCTCTCTTTTAAGACGGGCAAAAAACCATATTGTTTTTCGACCGACTGCGGATCTGCCATGGGATCTTCCACCTCTACTTCTACGCCGTTGGCTAAAAGTTCCCGGATTGTATTGCTGATGATTGCATTCCGCAGGTCTCTTACATTTTCTTTAAAAGTAATGCCTTTTACCAGAATTTTTGGGTGCCGGGTAAACCTTTTCACATGATCCAATACCCGATTGGCAACATGCAGGGCCATCCCGTCATTTACGAAACGGGCCGATTGAATGAGTGTTGGAGTATATCCGAGCGACAGGGATTTATAAATCAGATAGTATGGATCAACACCCGTGCAATGACCGCCAACCAGACCGGGTTTGAAAGGAAGAAAATTCCATTTGCCGGCAGCGGCTTCAAACACATCCTGACTGTTAATTCCCATCCGGTCGAAGATCAGGGACATTTCGTTCATCAGCGCAATATTCACATCTCTTTGCGTATTCTCCAGAATTTTAGATGCTTCGGCTACCCGGATGGAGGGTGCCGCATGAAGGGGTGCACTTACCACCAGCGCGTACAGCGATATGATTTCACTCAGCGCCCCGGCATCGGATGCGCTGACCACTTTGGGTAAATTGATGAACTGGTGATTCAGATCCCCCGGGTTGATCCGCTCCGGAGAATAACCAGTTTTAAAATCTTTTCCGATTGTTAAACCGGATATTTTTTCCAGGAGGGGAATACATTCTTCTTCCGTGCATCCGGGGAACGTGGTAGATTCATAGATTACAAAATCACCTTTTTTCAAATATTGTCCGACCAGGGAAGTAGCTTCCAGCAGGTTTTTCAGATCCGGAATATTATTCTTGTTTACCGGTGTGGGAACCGTAATGATAAATACTCCGGCATTGACCAGGGCTGCCGGATCATGGGTGAATACAAGATCAGTCCATTCAAAATCAGATGCAGTCATTTCGTTGTTCGGATCCCGGTGCCGGTTCAGCTGCTGAATTCTGGTTGGATCCGAATCGTATCCGATCACGGAAACCCTTTTTGCGAACGCGATAGCCACGGGCAATCCCACATAGCCCAAACCGATTACAGCAAGCTTATGAGTTTTATTTACAATTTCGGGTAGCATAGCTGAAGAGGATTAATGGCAGGCTCGTCTGTTCAGCCGGGATTTTGCAGGCTGTTGAATTCTTTGGGTTGTTTATACCATTCTTCTGAAGGAAGCGACTTGAAATATTCATAGGTCATTCTGAGTCCTTCTTTTCTTCCTATGGTGGGTTCCCAGTTTAATATTTTTTTTGCTTTGCTGATGTCCGGTTTTCGTTGTTTGGGATCATCTGCCGGCAGCGGTTTATAAATAATTTTCCGATCCGTTCCGGTAAGTGCAATTACTTCTTCTGCAAATTCCTTCAAAGAAATTTCGGAAGGATTGCCAATATTAACGGGAAGGGCATAATCACTCATCAGTAAACGATAGATTCCTTCTATGAGGTCATCTACATAGCAAAAAGACCGGGTTTGACTGCCATCACCGAAAACAGTGAGGTCTTCGCCACGCAGTGCCTGTCCGAAGAATGCAGGCAGGGCCCGTCCGTCATTCAACCGCATCCGGGGTCCGTAGGTATTAAAAATTCGTACGATGCGGGTTTCAAGTTTGTGAAAACTGTGATAAGCCATGGTAATGGCTTCCTGAAACCTTTTGGCTTCATCATATACTCCCCTTGGCCCGACCGGATTTACATTTCCCCAATATTCTTCCGGTTGCGGATGAACCTGGGGATCTCCATAAATTTCTGAAGTGCTGGCGACGAGTATCCGGGCATTTTTGGCTTTCGCCAGTCCGAGGCAATGATGGGTTCCCAGAGATCCGACTTTTAAGGTCTGGATCGGAATTTTTAAATAGTCTATCGGGCTGGCAGGAGAAGCAAAGTGCAGTATATAATCCAGCGGACCCGGAACATGAATATATTTACTGACGTCCTGATGATAAAATTCAAATTGTTCCAGTTTGAACAACTGCTGGATATTCTGCAGATTTCCGGTGATCAGGTTATCCATGGCGATCACATGAAATCCTTCTTTGATAAAGCGGTCACAAAGATGGGAACCTAAAAAACCTGCAGCTCCGGTAATGAGTACCCTTTTTTTGCTCATGCTTCCTTTTTAAGAAATTGATTATTCCCCGGGATAGCCGTTGCGCGTCCGATACTTTCGTAATAAAATCCCAGTTCACGGATCGCATGGATGTCGAACAGGTTTCTGCCGTCGAAAATGACTTTGTTCTTCATCGAAGTAACCATCTTCAAAAAATTCGGGGTCCGGAATTCATTCCATTCCGTTGCGATGATCAATGCATCTGCATTTTCCAGTACTTCATACTGGTTCTCCCCGTATTTCACTGAATTTCCGATCTGTGCTTTCACATTGGTCATGGCTTCCGGATCAAAAACCGACAGGGTGGCCCCTTCTTTTATAAGTGCATCAATAATGAATAAAGCAGGTGCTTCGCGAATATCATCTGTATTGGGTTTGAAAGCAAGTCCCCAGAGTGCAAAATGTTTTCCTTTCAGCTTACCTCCGAAATATTTTTTTATTTTGGGAATGAGGTGCATTTTCTGTTTCTCATTCACATCCATGACAGCATTCAGGATCTTAAAATCATAATGGACTTCATTGGAGGATTGCACGAGGGCCTGAACATCTTTGGGGAAACAGCTGCCGCCATACCCGATTCCCGGAAATAAGAATCGTTTCCCGATACGTTCATCACTGCCGATTCCGCGACGCACCATATCCACATCGGCTCCCATTCGTTCGCAGAGCTGGGCAATTTCATTCATAAATGTAATCTTGGTAGCCAGGAATGAATTGGCGGCATACTTCGTCAGTTCCGCAGATCTTTCATTCATAAAAATAATGGGATTGCCCTGGCGAACAAAGGGGTTATACAATTCTTCCATTACTTTTCTGGCGCGATCGGATGAAGTTCCGATCACGACCCGGTCGGGTTTCATGAAATCATCGACCGCAACACCTTCCCTTAAAAATTCGGGATTGGAAACCACATCAAACGCGCCCTTGAAATTTTTGGCAATGGCTTCATAAACTTTTTCCGAAGTTCCGACCGGAACCGTACTCTTATCAATGATGACCTTATAATCCTGCAACAAATTACCGAGTTGCCCTGCAACACCCAGGATAAAACGGAGATCAGCAGACCCGTCTGCACCTGGTGGTGTAGGGAGTGCGAGGAAAATGATTCTTGCCTCCTTAATGCCTGCAGCCAGATCGGTGGTGAATTTGAGCCGGTCTTCTTTCAGGTTGCGGAGGAATAATTTATTCAGGCCCGGCTCATAAATGGTAATTTCACCATCATTGAGCTTTTTCACTTTTTTTTCATCGATGTCTATGCAAACAACATCATTCCCCGTTTCTGCAAAACATGTTCCGGTAACAAGTCCAACGTAACCTGTCCCTACGACCGCAATTTTCATTTAAGTGATTCTATTTTGTGATTAGATAAGGTTAATTCAGGAATTCCAGCACACTATTGCATATATAATCCAGCTGTTCTTCATCCAGTTCGGTATGCATGGGCAGAGAAATCACCCGCTCTGTAAGCCAGTCGGTAACTTCCAGTTGCTGCAAACCGGATTGAAAAGAAGCAAACATATGCTGCCGGTGGGCCGGTACCGGATAATAGATCATGGATGGAATATTTTTAGCGGCGAGCCATTCGTTGAGTTTATTCCTGTCTGCTCCTTCAATGATCAAAGTATACTGATGAAAAACATGCCGGCTGTACGGGGCCCGGTACGGGGTACTGATTTTGGAATGGGATGCGAAGGCCCGGTCATAATGATCCGCAGCCAGCCTGCGCCGGTTTATGTATTCGTCCAGCAGAGAAAGTTTTACGTTCAATACGGCGGCCTGCATGGAATCGAGGCGGCTGTTACAACCCACGATTTCGTGGTAATATCTTTTTTTCTGTCCGTGATTGGTGATCATTTTAAAAGTTTCCGCCAGGTTAGCGTCGGAAGTAAACATGGCCCCTCCGTCGCCATATGCGCCGAGATTTTTTGAAGGGAAAAAAGAAGTGGTACCGGCCGTACCGATGGTTCCGGTTTTTTTGGTCTTCCCATCCGGATATAAATAATCGCCTCCAATGGCCTGGGCATTGTCTTCCAACACCTTTAACCCATATTTCGTGGCCAGGTCCATGATCTCCTTCATGGGCGCGGATTGCCCGTACAGATGGACGGGAACGATCACTTTGGTTTTTTTTGTGATTTGTTTTTCGAGTGAGACGGGATCCAGGCAAAAAGTTTTGGGATCTACATCCGCAAATACCGGTTTCAGATGAAGCAGGGCGACCACTTCGGTGGTTGCGATAAATGTAAAAGAAGGGGTGATCACTTCATCGCCCGGTTCCAGGCCAAGTCCCATTAAAGCGATCTGTAAAGCATCCGTTCCATTGGCACAGGGAATAACATGGTCAATTTTCAGGTATTCCGAAAGATTGCGTGAAAAATCGGTTACCTGTTTTCCGTTAATAAATGCAGCAGTTTCTAATACTTCGCGAATCGCTTCATCTACTTCCTTCTTAATTTTGGAATACTGACCTTTCAGATCCACCATTTGAATTGGCCGCATAATTCTCTTTATTAACGGGCACAAACCTACGCTAAAATAATGGTATATGCAATGACTCAATCAGTTATGAACGGTTTGGGGAAAGGATTACATTTGCTGACAGAATCAATGAACCCCTTTTATTGACAATTATTTTATATAACCTTTTTCTCTGGCTTTATCAGGTATCTGTCCGGATCGTTTCTCCATGGAACCGAAAAGCAGCTGCCTGGGTGAAAGGCAGAAAGGGAATTTTCAAAATTATGGATCAGGCCGGAATAAAAGGCCGTCAGCGGGTTTGGATGCATTGTGCGTCACTGGGAGAATTTGAACAGGGCAGACCGGTGATTGAATCGCTCCGTAAACTGTATCCCGATTTGACGGTTATCATCAGTTTTTTTTCACCGTCCGGTTATGAAATCAGAAAAAATTATGCAGGGGCAGATCATATATTTTATCTCCCCATGGATTCTGCCATCCATGCCAAACGTTTTCTGGACCTGGTTGATCCCAGCCTCGTACTCTGGATTAAATATGACTACTGGTACTATTACCTGCGAGAATTACAAAAAAGGAAAATCCCGGTACTGCTCGTTTCACCCCTTTTCCGCGCTGACCAGCCGTTTTTTAAATGGTATGGAAATATTCACCGGTTGATGCTGGATAGTTTTCACGCCTTTTTTGTTCAGAATGAGCAATCGAAACAGCTGCTGGAAACCCTGGGCATCACACAGGCTGTTTATGTGAGTGGTGATACCCGTTTTGACCGGGTGACAGATATTGCCGGGGCCTTCGAGCCGATCCCGGAGATTGCGGCTTTTTGTGGGGATCATCGGGTGATCGTGGCCGGTAGTACCTGGGAGGAGGATGAAGAGGAACTCGATCATTATGCCAACACACATCCTGACATCCGGTTTATCATTGCCCCGCATGAGATTGAAGAAAACAGTCTCCGGGATATAGAAGCCTTATTTCGGAATACGATCCGCTATTCGGCGCTGGTAATACAACCCATAGCGGTCAACGGTCAACGGTCAACAGTCAACTCACCCAATGTACTGATCATCGACAATATTGGTATGCTAGCCCGTCTTTACTTTTACGCACAGATATGTTATGTCGGTGGCGGTTTTGGCGACGACGGGGTACACAATGTGCTGGAAGCAGCTGTTTATGGGAAACCCGTTATTACCGGACCGGTGATTGATAAATATATTGAAGTGATGGAACTGTCAGAATCCGGCGGTGTCATTATTGTCGACAATGCCCTGGAAGTGGAATCTGTTTTCAATCGTTTATTTGAAAATAAGGAAGAGTATTTATTTCACAGTACCGCAGCACGCTCCTATGTAAATGCCCGTCGTGGCGCCACTGAAAGTATCATCCGTTATATTCAGGAAAACCGCCTTCTCACCAGCTGATAAAAGTGCTGCACGATTTCTCTTGAATCGTCCCAGCCGAGTTTGATTTTTAGTTCGCGCTCCATCCAGTATTCAGCTTCCGGTAAAATGCGGAAATTGTTGATGGTTTTAATACTTCTTTCATACATGGGTTCATCGCCGCGGAACAGTTCATTGATAAATACAAACCGGTCGTTTACACCAATGGCTTTTCTCAATTCTTTTACCGGAGAACCTTTCAGCGTAGAGGCCAGTTCTGCCGGACCGGCCGGTTTAAGTTTATCATTGATGGACTCACTGCTGTTTCCAACCAGGTCGTTGATCTCCCGGTTGCCGGGCTGATGGGATAAAGTAGGTATTTCAACCATCGGATCTCCCATCCAGGGCTGGTGACTGACGGGGGCAGACTGAATAAATTCTTCCACCACCCGGTGAGAGATATTCATCGAAGGCATTACCACGGAAACACCCGGGTTTTTTCTTCCCGTGGCCGTTACCGTATGTAAAAGCGTAAGTTCTGCCTCTATCTGTTTGAGCGTGACAAGCATTTGCTGCGCACTTTCGTTTAGTTCGCATTGTTCATTTAACTTGCTGATGAGTTGATGCAATCTTTCCATTATTCGTTTGAGAGAAATGATGAACCGGTTATATAAAATTAACGCAAATATTTATCCAAATTCTGCCGGACAATGTTTATGGAGCCCGCTATTCAGTTTGATCGACGCGGATGGATCGAAGTAATCTGCGGTTCGATGTTCTCCGGAAAAACGGAAGAACTTATCCGCAGACTGCGCCGGGCGCAGATTGCCAACCTCCGGGTAGGTATTTTTAAACCCCAGGCCGATAACCGTTTCCACCCCGAAAACATCGTTTCTCACGATGAAAATATACTTCATTCCGTACCGGTTACCAGTGCAAATGACATACTGGATCAGGTTTCAAACGTGGATGTGGTCGGCATTGACGAAGCCCAGTTCTTTGATGAAGAACTGCCCGTTGTTTGTGAAACCCTGGCATTACAGGGAACACGCGTGATCGTTGCCGGCCTGGATATGGATTTTCTTAGAAAGCCATTCGGACAAATGCCGATACTGCTCTCAATGGCGGAATACATCACCAAGTTGCATGCCATTTGCATGCAGTGTGGTAATATCGCGAACTATTCCTATAGAAAAACAGGAAATGCCGCGTTATTCCTGATAGGAGACAAGGATTTATATGAACCAAGATGCAGACCCTGTTATGAAAAGGGCGATTTGTTAAAATAAGTTAAAAGAAAGATGCAGAAAGGATTTCGTCTTGTTTTCAGTTTGATTAAAAAAGATGTATTGCTTGAATTCCGTCAGCAATATAGCTTTTATGGCGTCATCCTCTATGTGGTTTCTACTATTTTTGTGCTCTACCTGGCCATGGGACAGCCGGAAAACATGGTCTGGAACGGTTTGTTCTGGATGATGCAGTTATTTATATGTGTGAATGCCGTAGCCAAAACTTTTTTGCAGGAGGGCAGGGGCAGGCAATTATATTTTTACTCTATCTGCAGTCCCGTGCATTTTATGCTCGCCCGGATGTTATTTAATGCGGCTCTGATGCTGCTGATGAATGGGATCAGCCTCTTATTATTTGCTGTATTGCTTGGGTCACCAGTCAGCCATCCTTTGATTTTTTTTGGTATCTCCTGCTTCGGATCTGTCAGTATCAGTCTTGTTTTTAGTTTTTTAGCCGCCATTGCCGCGCGCGCACAACAAAATGCAGCCCTGATGGCCATTTTAGGATTTCCGATCATTATTCCACAGCTGATGCTGCTGATGAGATTATCTACGACAGCTTTTGCAGATGTTTTTCAAAGCGGTCTGTTATCCATCGTTTTATTACTTGGCTGTTTCGATGTCGGGGTGGTGCTGCTTTCCGTTATACTATTTCCTTTTCTGTGGAAAGACTAGGGGGAATTCGAGAATTTGGGTATTCGAGAATTCGGGAATAAAATTCATTCATGGTCGATGCATACTAAAATCGTCACTTTTTACTGTCAACTGCCAACTGCCAACTGCCTACAATGCCAAGCCTTTTTTCAGGGTTTGGTCACCTTATCCTATTTTTGCAACCGCCCTCTATAAGTTTACCATATGCTTCGTAAGAACTGGTGGAAAATACTGAGTATCATTTTCCTGTTTTATACTTTAACAGCTGGTTTTTTAGGACGTGTTCCTGTTAAACCCATTTTGAATGAAACCATTCGCAACCTGTATTTCCACGTGGCGATGTGGTTCGTCATGATGATTTTTTTTATTGTTTCCGTGATCTATTCCATAAAATATTTAAGACATAATCTTCCCGTCGATGACATGTATGCCGTTGAATATGCCAGAACCGGGATCGTATTTGGCGTTCTTGGTTTGCTCACCGGTTCGGTATGGGCTAAATATACCTGGGGTGATTTCTGGAGTAATGATCCCAAACAACTCGGAGCTGCTATTGCCCTGCTGATCTACCTGGCCTATTTTGTTTTGCGGAATTCCTTAACGGATCTGGATAAATCAGCCCGTATCAGCGCGGTTTATAATGTTTTCGCTTTTGCCATGCTTTTCCCCACTATCTGGATCATTCCGCGGCTTGTGGAAAGCCTGCATCCCGGAGGTATGGGGAATCCCGCATTAAATACCAAAGACATCGACAGCCGGATGCGGGTGATATTTTATTTCGGAGCCATTCCCGGCTGGGCATTGCTGGGCACCTGGATAACCACCCTGCGTATAAGATTACAAATATTCAGTTTAAACCATGAGCGGCATGTATAGATTTTTCCTTCGACTATTTTTTTCTGTTGCCGGAATCGGAATGGCCGGCTGGCTGCAGGCGCAGGATAGCCTGCAAAGTGAAAAGCCACAGATGGCCGACGGTATGCGGGCCAGCGGAAAGATTTATGTGGTGGTGGCCGTGCTGCTGATGATCCTCACAGGAATTTTTATTTATCTTATCCGGCTGGACAGGAAAATAAGCCGTCTGGAGAAAAATAATAAATAAGTTTCAAATTTAATTCTTCAAAAAATAACGATCTATGGCTGCCAGAAATGAATATAAGTTTTTTGAAGCGGTAGAAAAAAGCTTCGACAAAGCAACGCCTTTTACCAACTGGGATCCCGGTATCCTGGAGCAGATCAAACAATGCAATGCAGTGTATCGTATGTTCTTTCCCGTTAAAATCGGAGATAAAATAGAAGTAATCAAGGCATATCGTGTGCAGCATTCCCATCACAAAACGCCTTGTAAGGGAGGGATCCGTTTTGCCCTTTCCGTTAACCTGGATGAAGTGATGGCACTCGCTGCCCTGATGACTTACAAATGTGCCATTGTGAATGTGCCATTTGGCGGGGCGAAAGGAGGCATTGCCATTGATCCCAAAAAATATTCGGCTTATGACCTGGAAAAAATTACCCGCAGGTATACCTCAGAGCTCATCAAAAAGAATTTTATAGGTCCCGGTACCGATGTACCTGCACCGGATTATGGAACCGGTGAAAGAGAAATGGCCTGGATACTCGATACTTATATGAGCATGCGTCCGGGCGAAATTGATGCCCTCGGCTGTGTTACCGGTAAACCGGTTACCCAGGGAGGCGTAAGGGGAAGAAAGGAAGCCACCGGACTGGGCGTATTTTATGGGGTTAAGGAAGTTTGTCTGATGAAGGATGTGATGGATAAACTCGGACTGCATACAGGTATTGAAGGTAAACGGGTTGTTGTTCAGGGATTGGGAAATGTCGGGTACCATGCGGCCAAGTTTTTCCGGGAAGGCGGTGCCAAAGTGATTGGACTGGCGGAATTTGAGGGAGCCATTATGAATCCGGACGGACTGAATGAAGAAGAAGTTTTTCAGCACAGGAAAAAAACAGGATCCATTTTAAATTTTCCGGGAGCTACCAATATTGAAAAATCAACGGAAGCACTGGAACTGGATTGCGATATTTTGATTCCGGCGGCTTTGGAAAATGTCATTAACGGTAAAAACGCACCGAAGATAAAAGCAAAAATTATTGGGGAAGCGGCAAACGGTCCCCTCACACCCGAAGCCGATGAACTGTTTATCAAAAAAGGCGTGCTGGTAATACCCGACATGTATTTAAATGCGGGTGGTGTAACGGTTTCATATTTTGAGTGGCTGAAGAACCTGAGCCATGTTCGCTATGGCCGGCTGGAAAAAAGGTTTACCGAAAATCTGAATTCGCATATACTCGGGCAGCTGGAAGAACTGACCGGTAAAAATGTACGGTCGAATGAAAGGGAATTTATTATGCATGGTCCGGAGGAAGCAGACCTGGTATACAGTGGCCTGGAAGAAACCATGATCACGGCCACCCATGAGATCATGAACTGCTGGAAAAGTAATCCGTCCATCCCTGATATGCGCACCGCTGCTTATGTAGTGGCCATTAATAAAGTGGGTACGAGTTACGCTGAGCTGGGGATATTTCCTTAATTCGGGAATTCGGGAATTTGAAAATTCGGGAATAGTAGTTCGGAACGCGCATTTTGCCTGGGATCTTCTTTTATTTCCAAATTCTCAAATTCCCGAATTCCCGAATTTATTACTCATCATAAGTCGGCAGCACACCCACTTCCTCAAAATCAATCAGCGCCTTTCTGTACGCATGACATTGCAGTCCGTTCGTGATGACAAGGTATTTCACAGGAATGGCGAGGTTATAATGCAGCGCCTGCCAGAGCACGGTTTTGTCGAGCGGTTTATTCATTGCCTTACATTCAATCATCAGCCAGGGCTTGGCGGCTTTGTCGAAAACGAGGATATCAAATCGTTTATTCATTTCGCCGAGTTTCATTTTTTTTTCCAGTGCAATATAGCTGGAAGGGTATTTTTTAACCTGCAGCAGGTATTGCACAAAGTTTTGCCGCACCCACTCTTCTTCAGTCAGCCGGACCCATTGTTTCCTTTGCTCATCAAAAATGAACTCCTTTCCGGATTCCTCTTCTTTGATCTTGAAAGCATAATGCGGGTAATAGATTTTAATCATGACTCAACTATTTGCTAAATTACAGAATGTTGGAAGGCGCAAAGATTTAATAGATTGAATCCAGGAATGAATTTATGAAAACTAAAGAAGAAATAATCAGTAACTGGCTTCCCCGGTATACCGGCGAGAAACTTGAAAATTTTGGTACATATATCCTGCTCACTAATTTTTCCCATTATATTCATTTGTTTGCAGAGATGCACAAGGTGAAACTCGTCGGGGAAGACAGGCCCATGCAATGCGCGACGGCAGGTGATATCAGTATCATCAATTTCGGAATGGGTAGTCCGTCAGCGGCTACTATCATGGACCTGCTGAGTGCCATTTCTCCCAAAGCCGTACTCTTCCTTGGGAAATGCGGTGGTTTAAAGAAAAGAAATAAACTGGGTGACCTGGTGCTGCCGATTGCTGCCATCCGGGGAGAAGGAACATCAAATGATTATTTTCCGCCCGAAGTTCCCGCCCTCCCTGCATTCGCATTACAGAAAGCCATATCCACTACGATTCGTGAATTCGGAGTGGATTATTGGACGGGCACTGTATATACCACGAACCGAAGAGTATGGGAACACGATGATGTTTTCAAGGAATATCTGAAGAAGATCAGGGCCTATGCCATTGATATGGAAACAGCAACCATTTTTTCAGTGGGCTTCTATAATAAAATTCCAACAGGCGCATTGTTGCTGGTGAGTGATCAGCCCATGATACCCGACGGCGTGAAAACATCTGAATCTGACCGGCATATAACAGAGGATTTTGTGGAAACACATCTGAAGATTGGCATCGATTCACTCAAACAATTAATTAACGGCGGACAAACCGTAAGGCATCTGCGGTTTTAATCTTATTCTTGATACCACTACTTCAAATAAAAAATTTAACCGTGGATTTTCCGGGAACGGAATCTGCCATTCCCGCATTGGATAATTTTTCACTGGAATTGAAGCGGGGCGAAATGCTGGCAGTTGTCGGAGAATCCGGTTCGGGAAAATCAGTCATGTCCCTGGCGCTGATGAATTTATTAAGCAGCGCGGCCCGTGTGGTGAAGGGGTCTATATTATTTTCTCCTGACGGAAAGGAATCCGTCGATCTCCTCAGGCTGCCTGAAAAAAAAATCCGGTCTTTCAGGGGGAATAAAATGGCCATGATTTTCCAGGAACCCATGACCTCCCTCAATCCGGTCATGACCTGTGGGGCCCAGCTGATTGAACCCCTGATGCTGCATAATAAACTGAACCGTAAACAGGCCACGCTAGCCGCTTTGACATTATTTGAGAAAGTAAAACTTCCGGATCCTGAAATAGTATACAGGAAATATCCACATCAGTTAAGCGGCGGCCAAAAACAACGGGTCATGATTGCCATGGCGATCAGTTGTCACCCGGTACTGCTCATTTGCGATGAACCAACCACCGCTCTGGATGTCAGGGTTCAGAAAACAATTCTGAATCTGCTGACAGACCTGCAGGGTTCTGAAAAAATGGGTATGATTTTTATTACACACGACCTGGGTCTGGTGGCGGATATGGCGGATCGGGTGATTGTAATGTTAAAAGGGAAAGTAGTGGAGGAAGGCCCGGTAAAAAACCTGTTTGCAAACCCGCAACATCCGTATACGCGTGGATTATTAATGTGCCGGCCTGGTTTACATGCAAAGGGAGAGCGGCTTCCCGTTGTTTCTGATTTTCTGGAAAGCAAAGGGGTACTCCCGGGCGGCCATCCGGCGCAACTTCGGCATCCGGTATTTGAAAAAACATTTGAAAAACAGAATCAGGAGCCCGGAACTGACCGTGAGATATTATTAAAAGTACAAGGGCTTCAAGTGAGGTATTCCTCCGGGAAAACCTGGCTGGGGAAAGAAAAAAACTGGGTGGACGCGATCCGGGATATCAATTTTGAAGTGTATAAGGGAGAAACGCTGGGCCTTGTCGGCGAATCCGGTTCCGGAAAAACAACGCTGGGGCGGGCACTCCTGGGTTTAAATAAGCCGGTACAGGGAAGTGTCAGGTATGGGGGAGTCGATTTGCTGTCGATATCCAAATCAGCGTTGCTGGATTTCCGGAGGCATATACAAATTGTATTTCAGGATCCCTATTCATCCCTGAATCCCAGACTGATGGTCGGTCCGGCGATTGCCGAACCCTTGAAAGTGCATGAATCTCTGAACCTGACAAAAAGAAGAGAACTGGTACTGGAATTATTGCAAAAGGTAGATTTAAAGAGGGAATATTTCAACAGGTACCCGCATGCATTTTCGGGCGGGCAAAGACAAAGAATTGTAATTGCCCGGGCGCTGGTATTGAATCCGGGGTTCATTGTATTTGACGAATCCGTTTCTGCATTGGACGTCAGCGTGCAGGCACAGGTCCTGAATCTAATCAATGATCTGAAGGAAAAACTTGGATTTACCGCTGTTTTTATTTCCCACGATTTATCTGTGATCCGGTATCTCTGCGACCGGGTCCTGGTCATGGAAAAAGGCAGGATTGTGGAATCGGGTATTGTGGAAACGGTTTACCGGGATCCCCAAACGGCTTATACCCGCTCCCTGATAGCGGCTATACCTGGGAGTAAGCTTAAAGCTTAGAGCCCAAGGCCTAAAACCAACATTGATATTCGATGTTTGGTCAGAACCTTATAGGGTGATTGCCCTGGTTCATTGAACCTGATCATTATGCTATTTTTTAAAGTTTTAGGCTTTAGGCCTTGGGTTTTGAGCTTTTTTTATTACCTTCGCACGCTTGTAAAATCATGCCGTAACATGACCGAATCGGGTGCCGTAAGACCTGGTTTGATTGGCCAGCCATATCCCCGCTTCATTCGATTCATGTACCGGCAACTATTAAAAATTTTATACTGAATGAAGCTTTCCCAGTTCAAATTCGACCTGCCCCTTAATTTGATCGCCCAGCATCCCGCAAAAAGAAGAGAAGACAGCCGTATGATGGTTGTTCACCGCAAAACCGGACAAATCGAAAACAAACATTTCAGGGATGTAATGGAATATTTCGATGATAAAGATGTTTTTGTCGTAAACAATACCAAGGTATTTCCGGCAAGAATGTACGGTCGCAAGGAAAAAACCGGTGCCAAGATTGAGGTGTTTCTGCTTCGTGAGCTGAATAAGCCCAACAGGCTCTGGGATGTGATCGTGGATCCGGCAAGGAAAATTCGTGTGGGAAATAAACTCTATTTCGGAGATAATGATGAACTGGTTGCAGAAGTGATTGACAATACTACCAGCCGCGGCCGGACCATTCGTTTTTTATGGGATGGAACAGACGATGAATTCCGCCAGGTATTGGAAATCCTGGGCGAAACCCCCCTTCCCAAATACATCAAGCGTAAACCGGATGAAGAAGATAAAGAAAGGTACCAGACTGTGTATGCTAAACACGAGGGTGCTGTCGCGGCGCCCACTGCCGGATTGCATTTCAGTAAGGAACTCATTAAAAGGCTTGAAATAAAAGGAATTCGTTTTGCGGAAGCTACGCTTCACACCGGTTTGGGGACATTCCGGCCTATTGAAGTGGAGGACCTCAGCAAACACAAGATGGATGCCGAGTATTACAGGGTGGACGAAGAGGCTTGCAGAATAGTAAATAAAGCTCGATTGGGCGGGCACCGGATATGTTCTGTAGGAACCACTACTATGCGTGCGCTGGAATCTTCCTTTACAGCAGAAAAATTATTAAAGCCTTCTGAAGGGTGGACGAACACTTTTATTCATCCTCCGTACCAGTTTAATATTGCTGATGCTTTGATTACTAATTTTCATCTTCCAAAAACCAGTCTCCTGATCATGGTTTGCGCTTTTGCCGGTTATGATCTTACGATGGAGGCTTATAAAAGAGCTATCAAGGATAAATACCGGTTTTTTAGCTATGGAGATGCTATGCTCCTCGTTTAAGTATAAACGGTCGGCGGAGACTTCCTTTTTGGATAAATTCTTTGTAATTTCAGATAAGCAGGAATAGAGGTGGCGTCGTGTCCATCATTAAACAGGCCGATCATTGATTGCCAATAATCTTTATGAAATTTGATTTCCCCAAAAAGATCAGAAGCGGATACCTGGCAGCATTCATATTACTGCTGTTTTGCTATTTTCTTTCCCTTTCATCTTTCATTCAGCTCCGCAAGCAGAATAAATGGGTAGGTCATACCCGGGAAGTAATTAATGAGCTGGGCGCATTGAATGAAAATTTAAAGGATGCTGAAATCAGCTGGCACGATTTCCTGTTGAAAAAAGAAAAGGGATATCTCGCTGCGTATCAGGAAAGTAAAATGCTTGTTGACTCCGTCTATAAGGTATTATCAAAAAGTGTTAGTGATAATCCGGCTGAGTTGAACCGGGTTGAATTCATGCATGCGGTCATTGAAAGAAAATACAGAGTGCTGGATGAAGAGCTGGAAATATTTGACAATAATCATCTGCAGGTAAACGATTCCCTTCAGAACTGGGAGCAAAAAAACAAATTACTCCTTGACTCCATTGGGCAAATTTCTGATGCGATTGCGGCCACTGAAAATAAATTACTCGCGCTCAGGACGCAGAAAGTAATTTTTTACAGCAAGAATGTTTTCTGGATAATCATCGGGGCAGGGATAATTTCTTTCCTGCTCATCCTTTATTCACTCATCACTTTTAATATCGAAAGTAAGGCCAAAAGAAAAGCGACGAAACAGGCGGAAACCTATCATGACCAGCTTGAAAAAAGAGTTAAAGAACTCGCATTGGCGAACCGGGAATTGCTGGAGTTAAGGAGTTTAGAGCGGTTTACAAGTACGGGTCGCATTGCCCGGGTGATCGCGCATGAAATCCGCAATCCGCTTACGAATATTGATCTTTCCGCTTCCCACATTGAAAATAATACCCTGGGAGGGGAGGATAAAAAGGTCTTTTTGGACATTATTGCAAGAAATTCGCGGCGGATCAATGAGCTTATTAATGAACTGCTTTCTGCAACGAAATTTTCAGATCTGAAATATGAGGAAATACAGGTGGATGACCTGTTGGATGAATCGCTGAAAGAAGCCATCGACCGGGCTCAGTTGAAACAGGTGAGCATAAATAAAAATTATTCGGCTGAAAGAATATGGTTGAAGGTAGACAGGTCCCGGATGAAAATTGCCTTGTTGAATATTATTGTTAATGCCCTGGAATCGATAACAAACGGAGAAGGTCGGTTGGAAGTGGAGACAAACCGGGTGAATGAACATTGCATTATTATCATACGCGATAATGGAAGGGGTATGGATGAGGAGACAAAAGCAAAAGTTTTTGACCCCTATTTTACTTTGAAATCAAAGGGAAACGGACTGGGAATGACGAATACACAAAATATCATTTTCAATCATAAGGGAAAAATAGAAGTAAGCAGTGAAGAAGGGAAAGGAACTGAATTCATCATAACGATGAATATACTCATGAAGGAAACGGGTCAATCAGTTTAAGTGGAACTGATCGCCCATCCATTTTTCTACCTCCCGGTATGGATCCGTGTTTGCGAAAATCCCCTGAAGTTCTTCCATCCAGGAGGCGAGTTCATGTAATAACGGATCCTCCTGGTTAAAAGTCATTCCCCGGATCTCGTTATCTTCTATCTGTTTCCAGATTCTGATACCGTTTTTAAATTGTTTCTCGTAAAGTAAAATGACCCTTGTGAGAATTTCCGCAGAAACAGGCATGAATCTTTCCATCTCATCATTCTTCCAGGAAAGAATCCCGTTGATCACTTTGAATTTATATTTACGGCTACCGGGCATGGTCGTAGGGAAAAGTTTTTATACCGCGGTTAGCATAGGATTGAATATTTAAAGGTAAGCGATTTATTAATCCCGATTTGGGAATTTAGGCGTAAGTGCGTTCAGTGTTCAGCTTGTTCGGAAAATCATTCCTGTCCCGCAAACCTATTTTGCGGCATTCGGAAACTTCTACGGAATGAACACCAAATTCTTCCACTACTTTCCCTTTCATGGAATAAAAGCCTTTGCCGGTTACCGGGAAATATCGGGAGGTATTCGGAAAGAAAATACAATCCAGCCATTCTCCTTCCGCATCCAGAAATGTATGAAAATGCATCATTTCATTTGTTACAGTATTCACGGGTTTGGAAGTGATCAGGTAGCCCAATACAGAAACCTGTTTTCCCAGATGATGGGAAAGTTCCCGGGCGGGCAAAAATTTACATGCATCTTCTTTCGCCAGTTCAAAAACATTACAAAGTGGAAATCCGAGCAGTTCGATTTCATCCAGGGCATCATCTAAAGGATGTTGAATCAGTTCGGGCAGATGAAAATTCTGGGGTTTCTCGTGAAAAAGAAATCCGGAACCGGAGGGTATGGCGTTTTTTTTATATAAAAAATTCGCTTCCCATAACAATTCTTTTTTCGTCTTATGCGCAAATCGAAAAGCCCCTATACGGATCAGGATATTCAATTGTTCTATTCCCGGCGAAACCCGTTCTAAAAAATCCGGTAAATCTATGAAAGGACCCCCGCTTTTCCGGTTTTCCAAAACACGCCCCATGAGTTGTTCTTCCAGACCCTGTACGTGGATAAAGCCCATAAATACTTCGATGCCGTCAACCGTACTTAAGTATTCACTGCGGTTCAGGCAGGGCGGATGAATACGGGCTCCGGTCCTTTTTAATTCGTGAAAATATAATTCCCTGGAATAAAAACCCCCGAAATTATTAATGACGGCAACCATGAATTCTACTGGAAAATAAGTTTTCAGAAAAAGACTCTGATAACTTTCCACTGCAAAACTTGCCGAGTGTGCCTTACTGAAAGAATAACCACCGAAACTTTCAATCTGCCGCCATACTTCGGTCGTGACCGGATCCGGATAATTCCGATGCCTGCAGTTTACAAAAAATTTAGCCTTAATATCTTCAAATTGTTTTCTTCCCCTGTATTTCCCGCTCATGGCCCGGCGTAGCACGTCGGCTTCTGCCAGGTCCAGCCCTCCGAAATGATGGGCTACTTTGATTACATCTTCCTGGTAAACCATCACGCCATAAGTCTCTTCCAGTAAATCCTTCATCTTTGGATGCAGGTATTCAAAATCATCCGGGTGATGAAAACGGTAAATATATTGTTTCATCATGCCACTCTGTGCAACCCCGGGCCTGATAATGGAACTCGCAGCAACTAAAGTCAGGTAATCTCCACATTCCAGTTTCTTCAGGAGCTGGCGCATACCCGGGCTTTCGATATAAAAGCAGCCAATGGTATCTGCTTTCCGGATCTGGTCCGCCACTTTCGGATCCGATTTGAATTTTTCGATTTCATGTATGTTGATGGAAATATTTTTATTTTTCTTTACCAGATCCATGGTATCCCGGATATGTCCGAGCCCCCGCTGACTCAGAATATCCAATTTGAATAACCCGATTTTTTCCGCGACGAACATGTCGATCTGGGAGGTATAAAAATTTTTGGGTGGCAGTTCAGTGGCAGAATATTGGTAAATAGGCTTATCACTGATGAGCATGCCGCCCGCATGGATGCTGAGGTGATTTGGAAAATTGCGCAGCAGATTTCCGTAGAATTTAATCTGGCGCTGGATCTTATCGTCTTTCAGATTCCCGGAATCCAGCTGGTCAATTTCTTCCTTGGGTAAGCCGAACACTTTTCCCAGTTCCCGCAGAATGGCCCGGGTTTGAAAAGTAGTATAAGAACCGAGCAGGCAAACATGATCCCTGCCGTATCTTTTAAAAACATAATCAATGATTTCATCCCGGTCCTTCCAGGAAAAATCAAGGTCGAAATCGGGTGGTGAGGAACGGGATGGGTTGAGGAATCTTTCAAAATACAAATCCAGTTCGATCGGATCCACATCGGTGATCTGCAAACAATACGCAACAATCGAATTGGCCCCACTGCCACGGCCCACAAAGAAAAATCCACGGTTCTGCGAATAACGAATGATATCCCAGGTAATGAGAAAATAAGCACTGAAGTCCATCTGATCGATGATGGCGAGTTCTTTTTCCACCCGCTCCCGGGCTGTTTTATTATTTGCAGCATAACGGTGTTTGATCCCGTCAAATGACAATTTGCGAAGCAGTTGCCGGTCGTCTTCTTTTGAAGCTGAAAATATTTTTTTTGTTTTATCAGTATGGAATTCCATTTCAATGGAACAACTTTCCATCAGCTTCAGGGTATTGGTGATGATGGAAGGGTATAACTGAAAGGCTTCAAATAACCGGGAGGGCTCACAAAATGTTTCATTTTTTCGGGCCAGGTCGCTGGGGTTCTGTTTGCTGAGTATGATATTTTTATCTATGGCACACAGTAAACGGTGAAGATTATAATAGGTCGCGTCCTGAAAACTGACCGGATGACGGATTACATATTTGTGTGCATGAAACTGGACACTCAATCCGAATAATTTATTGATATCCGTCATCTGTACCCCAATCAGTTCGTGTGCCTGTAATTCTGTTACAGAAAAAGATCCAAAGGGATAAATGCAGAATATATCTGTCAGATCCGGTCTTTTAGGGAAGGGTTTTTTATCCTGAAGATGTACGGAAATAAACCGGTTGATCTCTTCAAGTCCCTTGTTATTTTTTGCCAGCAGAATATAGCAGAGTTCGTTTTCATTCCGGATTTCAGCACCCAGTACCGGCTTCACCTGGTGCGTCCGGCAATGGTCAACAAAATCCCAGGCATCACAGGTGTTATTGATATTGGTCAGTGCGAGCTGTGAAATGCCCAGATCTACGGCTCTTTTTACCAGTTCTTCGGTACCAAAAGTTCCATACCGGAAGCTGAACCAGGTTTTACAATTCAGATACATGCGGCACGGAATAATGATTTTTCCCCAAATTGTTTCTTTACGCTGTCGATGGCCTGATACAGGCCGATGATTTCCTCACTGTCTTCGAAAATATTGATCTGATAACAGCCCGCAACCAGGTTGGTAAAACGGACGCCTATCAGGCGGACGAGCAACCGCCTGTCGTATAATTTATTAAAAATTTCTTTTACTTTCTGTAAAAGGATATGATCATTGGCTGTGTAGGCGATGGTGGATTGCATGGTCAGGGTTTGAAAATCACTATAACGGATCTTGACGGTGATACATCCGGTGAGTTTATTATTGCAACGGAGTTCAAAAGCAATTTTTTCCGTCATCCGGACCAGTTCCTTATGCAGGAACTGCATATCGATGGTATCTGTTTCAAAAGTATTTTCTGTTCCGATACTTTTTTGTTCATGAAAAGGAACAATGGGTGTTTCGTCAATTCCATTTGCTTTTCTCCAGAGTTCGATACCGTTTTTCCCAAGCAGGTTTATCATCATCTCTACCGGGATCTGGCTCAGGATGGAAATGGTTTCAACACCCATCCGGCGGAGTAGGGTGGCGGTCTGATTGCCAACCATGGGCATTTTTTCAATAGGCAGCGGTGCCAGGAACGATTTTTCACTGCCTGCCTTTATTTCGAGCTGTCCATTGGGTTTGCATTCATTGGTCGCCACTTTACTGATCAGTTTATTGGTGGCCAGGGCATGTGAAATACTGAGCCCGCTTTCTTTGATAATTTTTTTCCGGAGATGTTGTACGTAACGGGTGGTACCGAAAAATTTATCCATTCCGGTCATGTCGATATAAAACTCATCAATACTGGACTTCTCAAAAACGGGCACTTCATCCCGTATGATTTCTGTTACCAGGTTGGAAAACCGGGAATAATTATCCATATCCCCGCGAATGATGAGTAATTCCGGGCATAACCTTTTAGCGAGCCGGGTTGGCATGGCCGAATGCACCCCGAATTTTCTGGCTTCATAACTGCAGGAAGCAATGACTCCCCGGTCACTATGGCCTCCCACTGCAATGGGTTTACCCCGGAGCCTGGCATTCCGCAGGTATTCGACATGTACAAAAAATGCATCCAGGTCGAAATGCACAATGGAGCGGTCGTGAGAAGTGCTAAGCATAGTAGTACGAATATACTAAATAATTTAGTAATCAATTTAAAAAAGCCTGAAGCCTTAAGCCTAAGGCCTAAAGACATAGAACCGCCAACTGCCAACTGCCAACTGTCAACCGCCCAAAGAGCTACTCCTGCAGTAAACGATCAACCAGTTCATTAAATTCCTTTTGGTAAAGTGCGTAATGCTCGCCGGTTCCGGGGCCGTTAAACCCGGTGTGGATTTTTCGGACCGCCCCTTTTTTATCAATAAAAATAGTGGTAGGGAATCCGATGATCTTTTCAAGCTCGGGGAGTGTTTTTTCGGTCCGCAGAGAATCACCGACGGCTACACCGGTCGGCAGGATGGGATAGGTTACATGAAAACGTAAAATAAATGGTTGCAATAATTTTTTTGCATCTGCGAAAGAAGCCGTTCTTTCATAAGCCAGTCCGACCACTTCAACCCCCCTGGATTTATTTTTAATATACCAGGGAGCAAGAAATCTGGTTTCATCCATACAATTGGGGCACCAGGACCCCAGGATCTGTACAATAACAACTTTATTTTTGAACTGCACATCAGAAAGCGAAACCAGGTGCCCATCCAGGTCCCGGAATGTAAAGTGCAGAGAAGCATTCCCTGAATCTTTCAAATGAGTCAGACTGAACTCGTCCGGTAGTTTGGCATTCCCGTTTTTTTCTGCAGTCCATGTTTCAACGGATGTGGCGCCGGCATAGTAAAAACCATCCCCCATTTGATTCGAATCGATGATTTTACATACAAATGAATAGGCATGACCGCCATCAAAAGTAGAAAGCTTCAGGGTGTCACCGGTAACCACACCTTCGAGAAAACGGTAATCGCCCGTCGGCGTTAAAAAAGTTCCCCTGACCTGCGCACCGGATTGTTTGAATTCCCCGACAGCTTCGGTAGTATCCAACATTCCTTTAAAGTGGACTGACCACCGGCCGGAAATATTAAAGACGGGTGCCTGCATAACAGGGAACCGTTCTTTTATATTGTAAATCGCCGTGAATGGAACGACTGCCTGGCGGTCGCCATTATTTTTTATCCAGTTTCCTTCGAGTTTTTGTTCATCCATTATCCGGATTGAAAAATGAGAATCAAAAAAAGGCATATCAATCCATAGGGAGTCCCCCAGCTGCCGGATATTATCAACCAGCAATCGTTCGGCTCCATTAAGAATAAAAATGATTATTTTTCCTGACCGTTCCCTTATTTCAAAATTAAAAACAATCGGATGACCGTCATTCCGCATGAGTTCCCCCCGCCAGATGCCGGTGGATATTACAGGTATCTTTATAACAGGAAACAACGGATCAGCCTTTGCTATCATGATTCCGGAAAAATTTAATAAAATATAAAAAACAGAAAAAGACCAAATCCGGCGAAGCTGCATGTTAAATATTGAGAAGTAAAGGTAGTTTCATTTGATCAGGATAATTTCACGGGGAAGCTTAACTTTATTCCATGATTAAAAAAGCGATTGTTTTATATTTGATATGCCTGCCCGGATTATTTTCCTGCATACAAAAACAAGATGTGATTCCATTATACGATGGTAAAGTTCCTAACAGTCTGCCTTATCCGAATAAAGAAATATCCGAATATAATTCCGATAGCGTGCTTATCATCAGCAGGGTTTCGGAACCTACTTTAACCGTCTTTCTGCCACCCAGGGGAAAAGCGACCGGAGCGGCCGTAATTATTTGTCCGGGCGGCGGTTATTCCGTCCTGGCTTTTGGCTATGAAGGAACTGAAGTCGCCCAACGGTTTAATGAATCCGGTATCGCCGCATTTGTTTTGAAATACCGGATCCCCAACGACAGTACCATGGTGAACAAAGAGATCGGTCCATTGCAGGATGCACAGCGGTCGATCCAGCTCGTACGATCCCGGGCAGCGCAATGGGGTATCGATCCAAAACGGATTGGTATCATGGGTTTTTCTGCGGGGGGCCATCTGGCATCCACGGCAGGAACTCATTTTGAAAAGAATTATATCCCCAATCCGGACCAGATCAGCCTGCGTCCGGATTTTATGATCCTCATTTATCCTGTGATCAGTTTTACAAACCCGATCGGGCATCTGGGTTCGGCCCATAACCTGCTTGGACCCAATCCTTCTCCGGAAAAAATCATTGAATATTCCAATGAACTCCAGGTTACGGACCAAACGCCACCCGCCTTTCTTGTTCATGCCAAAGATGATAATACGGTACCCTTCGCAAACAGTATTGTATTTGCGGAAGCCCTGAAAAATCATCATATTTCCCAGGAAGTGTATTTATATGACCAGGGTGGCCATGGTTTCGGAATGAACAATAAAACCAGCTCCCTTTTATGGATGGAACTCTGTATCGGTTGGATGGGCAAAGAACATTTTCTAAAGCCGAAAGCTTAAAATCCGGTCCCGAAACCTTGGAAATATTAACATTCCCTCTTTTGGCACGGTTTTTCTCTGTACGATAGAAACACTTCAGATGCAAACAGTTCGCGAACAGGCCAAACTGATTGATATATCACATTCCGGATACAATGATTCTCTTTCCCAGATCCCGGATCCTTCGAATCAGATAAAAAAACTGAAAATCAGTGAATTCATCTCCTGGTCCGTTTGTTTTTCAGTGATCTGCCTGTTGACCGGGCTGTTGATTTACTTCCAATTAGGAGTTACCATGGAATCTGTTACGTATGCACTTTTCTTCCTTTCCCTCGCCGGCCTGATCTATTACATATCTAAAATCATCACGCTTTCCAAAGTTCCCGTTTCATCCCCTGGAAAACCGTTGCATTTGGATGGAAAACCGCTGCACGGGTTAAACTAATCGCACACATTTTGTATCAGTTCCGGACAATACAACCGGTTCGTTCCACCGCAATCATTGATAATGAGGACTTAACAATCTGGCATTTACTTGGCATCAGGTTTATTCATTCTGCCCGGAAGTAAATGCTTTTTATGCTTCGAAATTATTTTATAACTGCCTGGAGAAACCTGATCAAGAACAAGGCTTTTTCCATCATTAATATTGTCGGACTGAGTATGGGGCTTTGTTGTTTCCTGCTGATCTTATTATTTGTGCAGGATGAACTTCACTTCGATCAGTTCAATAAAAAGGCAGACCGGATTTATCGGATTTACGCTGACATAACTTTTGGCGGTACTTCTTTTGAATTTCCGATGGCACCCGATCAGATGGGCGTCGTGTTGAAAAAGGATTATCCCCAGGTAGAACAATTCACCCGGATTTTTACTTCTAATGGAGTCAAACAGATTAAAAAAGGGAACCTTTTCATAACAGAACAACACGTGGCGCATGTGGATTCTACTTTTTTCGATGTGTTTACCTTTCCTGTGATTTCGGGCATCACCGAAAATGCACTCCATGAACCCAATACGGTAGTGATCACAGAATCCACGGCAAAGAAATATTTCGGAACCACAGATGCTGTTGGCCAGATCATTGAAACCACAGAAAAAGGTAAAAGCCTTTATAAAGTAATTGCCGTTATTCAGGATATGCCGGAGAATGGTCATTTCCATTTTGATTTTCTTTTTCCTATGAAAAATGTAGAATATGACTGGGGTAATTTCCTGAGTCATAACTTTTATACATACCTGGTTTTGAAGCCTGGCACCGATTATAAAGCCTTTGAAAAAAATTTCTCCCGGTATATCAATACATATGTTTTACCCCAGGCCAGTCAGTTCATGCAGATAAAAAGTATGGAAGAATTCAAAAAAGCGGGTAACAAGCTGGATTATTCTCTTCAGCCGCTTAAAAAAATTCATTTGTATTCAGCCGGACAATATGAATTGGAGGGCGGCGGGAATATCCAGTATGTATATATATTTTCTGCAGTGGCCGCCTTTATCCTCCTGATTGCCTGTATTAATTTTATGAACCTGACCACCGCCCGGTCAGCCAAACGCGCCCGTGAAGTGGGTATCCGGAAAGTTTTAGGAACAACCCGCAGAAACCTGGTGCTGCAATTTCTTTCAGAATCCACTGTGATGGTTATTATTTCCCTGGTTCTCGCCATATTTGCAAGTTTTGTTTTTATCCCCGGATTTAATGCCCTGGCCAATAAATCTATAAATCCCGGTTTGCTTTTTTCACCGATGATCCTGCCATGGATCATCACATTGCCCATTGTCGTCGGTTTACTCGCGGGTCTTTATCCTGCCTTTTTTCTGTCAGGATTCAGGCCGATCGAAGTATTGAAGGGAAAATGGAAGATGGGGTCAAAAAAAGGAGGAAGCCTGAGAAGCCTGCTGGTAATCTTTCAATTCAGTACCACCATCATTTTGATTATCGGCACCCTGGTTATTTACAGGCAATTGCATTTTATCCAGACTAAAAATCTGGGATATAACAAAGACCAGGTCGTGATCTTTAATAATGCGGGGGTATTAAATGAAAACCTGAATGCATATAAAACAGAACTGTTAAAATATCCGGGGGTATTGCATGCAACCGTCAGTAATTTCCTGCCGGTAGAAGGTACATCCAGGAGCGATCAGAGTTTTTCAAAAAGTTTGCCGATGACTGCGACCAATGGTTTTGACATGCAGACCTGGTATGTGGATGATGAATATATCAAAACACTGGGAATGCAAATACTGAATGGAAGGGATTTCCGGAAATCAGCTGTTTCAGATTCCGGCTCCGTAATAATAAATGAAACCTGTGCGCGAGTCCTGGGTTACAAGAATCCTGTAGGAATGCAGATTTTCGACTCCGATAATAAAAAGAAAACGGAGTCTTTTACGATTATCGGTGTCGTGAAAGATTTTAACTATGAATCACTTAAACAGCCCGTAGCCCCCCTGTGCCTTTTTCTAAGCAAGGGTTCGGCAACGATCAGTTTCCGTATTGAACCCGGTGCGATGAACGGTTTCCTGGCTAAATCTGAAACCCTCTGGAAACAATTCTCTCCATCGATGCCCTTTAATTACCAATTTATGGATGATGCTTTTTCGCAAATGTACCAGTCAGAACAGCGGGTTGGTAAAATCGCCTTATTATTCTCTGTTCTCGCTATTCTGATCGCCTGTCTCGGTTTATTCGGACTTGCTACATTTATGGCAGAACAACGCATGAAGGAAATTGGAATCCGGAAAGTGCTTGGTGCCAGTGTACAGCGTATTGTACGATTAATGACCTCCGAATTTATCAGGCTTATTTTCATTTCATTTATCATTGCTGCGCCTGTCGCGTGGCTGGTCATGAATAAATGGCTGAATGATTTTGCGTTCCGGACAGAAATAACCTGGTGGATGTTTGTTGTTTCTGCTGCACTTGCCATGATGATCGCCATGATTACGGTAAGTATTCAGGCAATCCGTGCAGCGATTCTGAATCCGGTAAATAGTTTAAAGGCAGAATAACCGATTATTTGCTGGTCCACGCATACAATATTCGTTTTTTATTTTTGAATATCTGATGATTGTATAAATAAATATCAGGACCCATTATTTTTTTTAAAACTCCGTGATTGAGTACATCCAGTTCATAGCGAACCTGAACTTCACTTCCCAATACCACAAACGCCAGGTAAGAGAAATTTGAAAAAGAAGCGGAACCCGTGGGGGGCAGGTAACAATCCTGACTGAGGACCAGTTTTGCTGCTTTGTCGTCGGGAAAATATTTCTGTATCAGTTTTTTTTGCGCGTCAGAACCCTGGTTCCCCAAACCAAGCGCGGTGGTAAGTGCACATTGCTGGTCCGCACAACCCGTGCCGCCCATGGCCGCGTATAATGCGGCCATGGCCTTGAGGGAGGGGGGAAGCGCAGCAATGACGCCATTCCTCAGCTCGCCACTATTTTTGGGAATGAGAATATAATTTTTTTGGGAATGGCTGTTTTTGCAGACGGTCAACAGTAGAAATATCAGAAGAAACCGAATACTGATTTTCATGGTATGAAAATATAGTAAAATTGCAGGGCTATGCAAAATATTTCCTTACGACCTATTTTGAAAGAGGACAACCGGGAAATCGCCCGGATCATCAGGCAGGTTCTAGCTGAGTTTGGTGCAAACAAACCGGGTACGGTTTATTTTGATCCCACGACGGATGCGCTTTTCGAATTGTTTTCAGAGAAAGAATCAGCTTATTTTATAATGGAGTCGGATGGTAAGATCATTGGCGGATCAGGAATATTTCCAACACAGGGTTTACCAGCCGGCTGCTGCGAACTGGTGAAACTGTATCTGCTCCCTGAATCGCGCGGACGGGGCCTGGGTCTGCTGCTCCTCGAAAAATGTTTTCAAAAGGCCCTGGATTTTGGATTCAGACAAATATATCTGGAAACCATGCCGGAGCTGCGCACCGCCATCGGCCTCTATGAAAAGGCGGGATTCACTTATTTGCCCACTCCGCTCGGACGTTCGGGTCATTTTGGTTGTGACCGCTGGATGATTAAAGAGTTATTGTAATTCAATTAGTTATAAATAATGGGGATAAAAAGAAGTTGGCATCTGCCCCATTGTGCCGGCCCTTTTCTAATTTACCGCCTACAAAGTGCGGTGTTCAGTAGTTTATTATGCCTTAAAAAACAAATCCTGAATTAATACGTTAACTACTTATCATGAAGAACCAATTACCAATAAACCTCCTGCAGGGAATTAAAGACGTGCACATCAAGATCCTCCAATCTAACAACCTGCCGGAAATTGGCAACTATTTACAGGAGATCCTGGATAATGTTATCCCGGTTCTTCCTGCTTCCAATATTAAATCCCAAAGCGCACATTTAAAGGGATTTAGTAAGTCCCGGATTATAAATATGATGAAAAGTGATATCCGTTCCATCCTCGATGGAACTTACGGAAGGGCGGAAATTGCCAAATATAAAGCGTCACTCCATATCGCCTGGTTGAAAAAACTTTTTACAGATCCTTTAAGCCAGTAAACTCCAGACGGGCTACTCTGCGAAATATACTTTACTGATTTTATTGTTTTCGATATAATATATCGCCGTTGCTTCATTCTTCAGGTCTCCAACACCTGATACGCGTTCTTTATCTATAACCATATTCCCCTGTAGGATCCGCCCGATGATCTCACAATGCAGCTCCGGTGTGGTTTTAAAAAAATCAGCATACATTTTGGTCATCGCCCTTTTCCCTTTTCCAAGCAGTTTACCCGGGAAATCATATATTTCCACACTGTCTGCATAGGGTTCCAAAAAGGCATCTGGATTTCTTGCATTAAATGCATTTAATTGTCTTTGAACGAGAGCAAGTGGTGTTTCCCTTATCAACGTATCGGGATTTATTATATGACCCTTATTAAAAACTAAATTTATTTTAGTCAGATTTTCCAGATTTTCTACGGGATTGGCGTCCAGTAAAACCATATCGGCTTTTTTCCCCATGGAAATGCTGCCGGTATTATTCTGATTATTAAATATGCCGGCGGGATTTATCGTGGCAGACTGAATGATTTGCCAGTTCGTTAAACCACTTTTTTGCATGGCTTTTAATTCTTTTAAAAAGGAAACCGCATGTTGTGTTCCGATATTACCTGCGTCCGTACCTGCAACAATGGTTACGCCTCCATCCATCATTTTTTTGAGATTCACCTTTCTTACAGAATCTGTATGGGCGGAATGGACCATTTCCAGGTGTGAATTAATCCATTGTTTGAACTGGTTTATCGTGGCTGTATCGGATAAATGTTTTAAATCATTTAAAGAACCAAGCTGCTCAGGATTTGACCTGGTTAATTCGTAATATGAAAAATTGTTTTTCTGTCCCAGGCTATTATCATACCCCTCCATCACAGTCAAAGTGGGGCAAACAAAAACTTTTTTTGTTTTAAGTAATTTTATAAAACGGTCTGTTACCACTTCGTCTTCCACATCATGCACCAGGTAGTCACAACCATTTTCCACGGCTATCTGTGCAGTAATTCTTTCAGTAGCATGAATGGCTACTTTTAAGTGGTGGCGATGAGACTCCTCAATGATCGTTTTAATGACCGGTTCAAGCTTTTTCGCACTTGCTTCTGCATTGTTCGAGTTTACGATGTACCAGATTTTTATAAAGTCAGGATGAAACGGTAATTGCTCCTGAACCAATCTGACCGCTTCACTGTCTGAAGTAATCAATTTGAAGGGTTCGTCATTTTTTAAATTGTTGAAAACAGCCGGTTCCCAGGTAGTGAGCAACGGTCCGGTCATGTATATGGTTGGCGCATAATATTTATTTGCAAAAGAATCCCGTTGCTGAAGGAAATGATAAGATGCCCCCACATCTATGACGGAAGTGATTCCTGTTTGCAAATAGCGCCGCAGGAAGTATTCCATATTATTGTGAACCCATGATATCTCTTTTTCATAAGGAAAATATTTGCGCAGGTCAATGACGTCCGGCCTGGTATACAAACCTCCGCTCTGAAAAAAATGCACATGGGCATCCGTAAGACCCGGAATCAGATATTTCCCTGCGCCCTCAATAACATTTGCATTGACAGGTATCTTTATTTTATTGGCAGAACTGATCCCGGAGATCATATCACCCGTTAATACAACCGTTTGCCGGGGAATTAATTTTTGATTTAAAACATCTACTACCGATACATTTCTGATATATATCTGGCCGGAAGCAGCCAAATGCAGGAAGCTGATAATGAATACAAACCTGATTTTATTTTTCATGCAGAACAAAAGTTGTTTTAACGGGCATGAACAGTCGTGGATTTATTATAGCATTCTTATACGCGAACTCAGTGCGACGACCAGCAATCCCATGATCGCAATAACGGCGAAGGACAAACGTAAACTGGAGGCCTGTGCAATATAGCCTATCATCGGGGGTACAATTAAAAACCCCAGGTAACCCAGGGAGGATACGGATGCCAGGGCAGCGCCCGGATTGGACATGGGAATTTTTCCTGCCAGGCTGAAAACGAAAGGAACAACACAGGATACGCCAAAACCGGTGAGCAGGTACCCGATCATTGTGATTGGAATATAGGGCGACAAAACCGTAATCACAAAACCGGAGAAAATTAATATTCCGCTGGCAGCCAATACCCGCCGGATACCATAGCGGTCCGCCATCCAGTCGCCCATCAGTCTGCCCATTGTCATCGCCACCATATAAACAACGAATGAAATCGTGGCAACTCCTTTGGAACCGTTTAATACCTGCCTGATATAAATTCCGCTCCAGTCGTACATCGTATTCTCACAGGCCATGGAAGCAAAGCAGATCAGGGAAAAAACCAGCATGCCTTTTGGCGGGAGGCTGAATATGGATCTTTTTATGGAATGATCGGGTTTCTGATCCAGTGTATCTCCATAATAGTAAAGGGTCAGCGTAGAAAGGATAAGACTTACCCCCAATAAATGCCAGGCAGGTATCACGTTCAGGGTAACCATTAAATATCCGAAGGCGGCTCCTGCAAAACCCGCCATACTCCAGACTGCATGAAAGGAACTCATTATGGAGCGGCTATACAGTGCCTGCACGCCAATGGCCTGGGCATTGATGGAGAGATTCATGAGATTTCTTGAAGAGCCAAAAAAAAACAATACGATACCTAACACCCAGGTATAACCGCTGAATCCCATGCAGGCAAGGACCCCGTTATACATCATGGCTCCAATTCCCATGATGGTCCGGCTTTTGTAATGATCCAGCAGTTTTCCGGTAAAAGGCATTGTAAGAATTAAACCCACTGGCATCATAAAAAGCAGGGTTCCGAAATGCGCGTCATTGAGTTTCAGCGATTCTTTGATTCCGGGAATTCTGGACGTCCAGCTGGAATACCCAAACCCGGAAATAAAAAAATAAACGGCATTTGCGCGGCGAAACCGGATCGGGGAAACTACTTTCATGCTGGAAGCAAATATAAATGTGCCAATGTGCCGTTTAAATTTTTAAATTACTGCCAACTGCCAACTGCCAACTGCCAACTGCCAACTGTCAACTGCCAACTGTCAACTATTTGAAAAGAGCCACCCCTGCAAAGGCAGCCAGTAGACCCAACACAACAGATCCGGTTATATAAATCAGGAAAGAAAAAGTAGCACCCTGTCTGATTAAAACCAGTCCGTCGTAGGAAAAAGTGGAGAAGGTGGTATATCCCCCGCAGATGCCCGTGACGAGAAACAATCTCCAGTCAGGATTCAAACCACTGTGCCGTGCTGCGAGCGCGTAAAACATGCCGATTAAAAAGCTGCCTGAACAATTCACCAGGAAAGTTCCAAGTGGAAAAATAACCGGAACATGACGTCCGATAAAAATTTGTATAAGATACCGGAATATACTGCCGATTCCCCCACCCAGACCAACAAAAAATACGGACTTCATAATTAAAAATTAATAATTTATAATTAATAAGTGTTCATTATTAATTATTCACTTATACTTTCAGGAATAGTTTTTGACGATACATGAAATACAGGAAAGCCCATTTAATCATTACATAACAAATGGCCATAACAACAGGTGCCCATAAAACCGGACTCAACTCTCCAAGCCATCCAAATGCCCCATGGGTCGCAAATTCCCAGTTGATGAAATGACCCGAAAGATAAATCAGAATGGAGTTCATGCCGATCACTTTAAAAAAGAAAGCCCATTTTTTATAACCTTTCACATCAATCACATAATAAAAAAGGGATAAAAACAAAAGACTGATTCCGCCGACAAGGCATACAAATGAGCTGCTCCAGAGATTTTTATTTATCGGGAAATCCATATTCCATATCAGGGCAAGCAGGATAAATCCAACACCGGCAACAGCCATACCCGCAGATTTCCTTGCCCCATGATGCGCGGATTTTTTAAGATAGCTGCCGGTCAGTATTCCTAACAATGCTGTACCAATGGCCGGAAGGGTTGCCAGAAATCCTTCCGGGTCATGAATGCCCAGATACAGTTTTCCCGGAAGAAAAAGTCTGTCCACATAAGATGTAAAATTACCCGGCATGGTCAGGTCACCTCTGGGGAAACCCGGTGCAGAAGTGAACTTCAGCAGGAGCCAGTAACCGATAATACATCCCCAGAACCAGATGATCTGGGTATTTCTTTTTGAATATATAAAAATGATATTGGCAAACATATAGGCTAAGCCGATTCTTCCCAATACACTGCCAAAACGGATCTCAGCAAAGGATTTCAGATGCTGCAACCCGTTATTATGGAAAACGCCCAGGATCACCAGAATCAATCCTCTTTTAATCACGCGCCAAAGAATTTTTTGATTGTCATTGCCTTTTTCCAGTTCCCTGCCTACCGAAAATGGAGAAGATACACCGGCCATAAACAAAAACAGGGGGAAGATCAGGTCGTACATATGAAATCCGTTCCAGTCCGGATGGGTTAACTGATTTGCAAAAGCCTGCCAGAAAGGAGAATTCGTTGCACGGGCCATCGTGTTGACAATCTCTTCTGCGCCCATGATCCAGAACATATCAAACCCCCGCAGGGCATCGAGTGAATACAAACGATTCCCGCCAATGGGTCCCAAAGGGGAGGGGGCTTCCGGAGCATGCGAAGAATGTTTATTCATGTGGGCATTTAGGAACTGAATATAGCAGTTATTTCTTAACGGAATAAGCTTCCTTTCCATTTACAACCGTGAGCAGAATTTTTGTATCCCGGATATTTTCCGGGGCCAGGGTAAATAAATCTTCTGAAAGAACGGTGAAATCTGCCAGCATGCCGGTCTTTAGTTTGCCGGTTTTATTTTCCTGAAATCCGGCCCAGGCATTGTTTACCGTATAAGCCCGCAATGCCTGCTCCACAGAAATTTTTTGTTCCGGATACCAGCCTCCAGGATTTTTATCATCCAGGGTTCGACGGGTAACCGCCGCATAGATGCCAGCTATCGGGTCGAGGGGAGCCACAGGCCAGTCTGATCCAAACGTCAGACCGGCATGGGTTTCAAGCAATGATTTAAATGCATAGGTTCCTTTGAGCCTTGCAGGATCCAGTCTTTTGTATGCCCATTTTCCATCATCAATGGCTTGATAGGGTTGCATGGAAGGGATCACGGCCATTTTCGAAAAAAGGCCGATCGCTTCCGGTGTGAGGTGTTGTGCATGTTCAACACGGAACCGGTGATCCTTCGCCGGATGAAGGGTTTCGGCTTCTTTATAAACATCCAGGATCCAGTCGTTGGCCCGGTCACCAATCGCATGGGTAGCGATATGCAAACCCGCTGCGTCGGCTGCCAGGATCCATTTTCTTAACAGGGTGGTATCTGTAACCTGGAGGCCGGTGGAATTCGGGGCATCCAGATAAGGTTTATAAAACCAGGCGGTGGTAGAACCCAGCGATCCATCCACAAATCCTTTGAGGCCGCCCCAGTGAAGCCGGTCATTTCCCCAACCGTTTTCCTTTATGAATGAATCCAGTTTCTGCCATGTTTTAATAGCTACGAAAGAATAAATGCGGATGGGTAGCCGGTTCGCAGAGTCTGCCCTCCGGTAAGTAGCCAGATCGATCCATCCGCCATAGGAACCCATATCATGTACCTGCGTAAAGCCGTGGGAGAGCGCCTGCGCTGTTGCCCGGTACAGTGATTCGTCCAGGACTTTACCGGAAGGCTCAGGGATTACTTTATTTACCAGGCTGGTTGCATCATCCCGGAGTATACCGGTTGGCTCACCGGTTTTCGGATCTTTCTCAATTTCACCGCCGGGCGGATTGGGGGTGTTCTTCGTGATGCCCGCCAGTTTCAATGCCATGGAATTGGCCAGTCCCATATGCCCGTCATAACGACTCACAAAAACAGGATGTTCTCCACTGACACTATCGATCCACGAAGCTTTTGGGAGTTGTCCGCCCCAGGCTTCATGGTCCCAGTATCCGCCTGTTATCCATTGGCTGCCTTTGGAAGAATCAGCAAACCGGCGGATGGTGGAAATAAAATTTTCCATTGATTTCACTTCCCGCAGATTAATATTGGCCAGAAAATATCCGCCATGCAGAAAATGAACGTGGTTGTCTATGAATCCGGGAACCATCATTTTACCGTGGAGATCGATTAATTCCGTCTGATCTCCCAAATATGGCTGATAATCATTTCCCACATAGATGATAAGTGAGTCTTTGATGGCAATCGCCTTTGCTTCCGGGTTTGCAGAATCGCCCGTCCAGATTTTTGCATTATAATAAATATGGTCAGCGGCCGGATAGTGATTGCAGGAAACAAAACCAAATGAAAAATACAGGATCCCTATTACCAAATAATTTTTCATGAAACCGCAATTTATTATCTAATATAAGATATATCCGGGCACCATCATTTCATCTTTTATTTCTTACCTTAAACATAAAAATATGGAACCTGCCATCATTCCCATGCTGACATATGAAAATGGTGTTTTTGCAATGGAATGGCTATGCCGTGTATTTGGTTTCTCCGAAAAAACGAAATGGGTGGATGATCGTGGCCGCCTGACACATGGGGAGATTATTCTGGGAGAAGGAATGATCATGATGGCGTCAGGAAATGAAGATTATCAGAGTCCATTGCATCATCGCCAAACCTGTGGCCACGCTGAAAAATGGTCCCGAGTTTCCTTTATAATAAACGGCGTACTGGTTCATGTGCAGAACGTTCAGGCGCATTTTGAATATGCTGTAGCCAATGGCGCTAAAATATTATCAGGTCTTGAATCGGGCGGACCGGGAATGAGATACCGGGCAGAGGATGTAGAAGGCCAGCGCTGGATGTTCATGCAGAAAGGTGATTAACACGTTGTAATATTTTTTTCCTTTTGCAGGCTGAATGATTATATATAACTTCATTCCACAACGATTTGCAGCTGGACTCAGCTGCTTTTTCTATTTTTATAAGCCAAATTACCATTATGGTTTCCCAGGGTTTAATCGATTTATATACAGGATCTCCGGGCTTTTGGGACGAGATGGGAAATGGCCCTGATTTCCGCGCGCCCTACCAGCATGTGGTTCACGCACTGAAACAACTGGATGTTCAGAGTCTCCAGCAAAAGGAAAAACTGGCCAGTGAATTATTCATGAACCAGGGTATTACATTTACCGTTTACAATGATAACGCTGGCATAGAGCGGATTTTTCCTTTTGATATCATTCCCCGGGTGCTTACCGGAGATGAATGGAAGACGATCGAAGACGGACTAAAACAAAGACTGAAGGCCCTGAATCTTTTTCTGAAGGATATTTACTCCGCCCAGCATATCATCAACGATAAAATTATTCCTGCTGAACTGATTGCTTCCTGTCCGCATTACATGCGTGAAGTGGCTGACATCCAGGTTCCGCATGATATTTTCATTCATATCTCAGGCATTGACCTGATCCGGGGTGACAATGGTGTTTTTTATGTACTGGAAGACAATCTCAGAACACCGTCAGGTGTTTCCTATATGCTGGAGAACCGGGAAATCACGAAACGGATATTCCCCGAGCTGGTAGCCAGTTCCCGGATTCGGCGGGTGAGCAATTATCCATTGTTACTTCATGAAATATTACTTTCATTATCTCCTGGCCAGATATCGAATCCCAGTGTTGTTTTATTAACACCCGGCATTTATAATTCTGCCTATTATGAACATGCATTTCTGGCCCGTCAGATGGGTATTGCCCTGGTCGAAGGGCGCGACCTCGTTGTGGACAATCACAAAGTGTATATGAAAACCACGCAGGGTCTGGAACAGGTACATGTTATTTACCGCAGAGTGGACGATGATTACCTGGATCCCCTGATATTTAAACCGGACAGCGCGCTGGGTGTGCCCGGCCTCATGTCTGCCTACCGCAAAGGCACCGTGGCTATTGTAAATGCTGTGGGCAACGGGGTCGCTGATGATAAGGCGATTTATGCATTTGTTCCCGCGATGATTAAATATTATCTGAATGAAGAACCGTTACTGCCCAATGTGGAAACCTATGAAATGAGTAATCCCGATACCCGGCAGTATGTGTTTGACAACCTGAGCAGGATGGTTATTAAAAGAACCAATCAATCCGGTGGTTATGGAATGGTCATGGGAAATAAAGTGAGTGATGAGGACTGGGCCCAGGCAAAAAAAGAAATTGAAGCGGACCCGCGCAGTTTTATAGCGCAACCCATTATTAATTTGTCAACCGCTCCCTGTTTCATCGACGGGAAATTTGAAGGAAGACATGTGGATCTTCGTCCTTATGCCCTTTGCGGACCATCCGGTATTCAGATTGTACCGGGTGGATTAACACGGGTCGCATTGAAAAAAGGATCACTGATCGTCAATTCCTCGCAGGGCGGGGGCAGTAAAGACACTTGGGTTATTGATTAAGCGGATGGATACATAAAATGAAAAATACATGTTAAGCAGAATTGCAGATTCGCTGTTTTGGCTGAATCGTTATATGGAAAGGGCCGACGGAATGTTGAGGCTTACATCAACCCATTATATATTTTCACTGGATAAGGACGTGAAGGGTACCATGACCTGGATGGCCGTTATGGAAATTTTTATTGACGGGGATGAGGAATCCCTGAAAGCCATTGAGCATAATACGGAAGAATGCATAAAAAAATTATTGATTGACACGACCAATACGAATTGTCTGAAGACCCTGATCAATAAGGCAAGGGAAAATGCCCGGGGCGTTCAGGATCATATTACCAAAGAAGTATGGGAAGAAGTCAATTCGATGTATCATTTCGTTAACCAGCCCCATCTCCAGCATAAGATAGATTCTTTTCTCGGTCTGGAAGTAATGGAACCCCTGATCAAACACACGGTCATGTATGCGGGCATCACGGATATTACCATGCCGCGCGGAACAGGATGGTGGTTTATGCATCTCGGTAAATATACCGAACGATGCCTCCAAACGATTGCGTTTGCAGAGAAACAGCTGGAGCTTATTCATTTCAAGGATGCGGATACCAATGATTTACTGCAATGGAAATATCTTTTATTCAGTTTATCAGGGTATGAATTACACTTAAAGTCATACCGCAGCGGAAATCACAATTTTAACGTGCTGCACCAGGTATTGCTGAATGAAAATTTCACGAGATCCGTCATGTACTCATTAACAAGAATTGAATATTATCTGCATAAAATAATCGGGAACAACATCAATGAAGAAAGGGCTTTATTATTGCGCAATTTCGGACGCCTGTTCAGCAAGGTCAGGTATATGGAGCTGGATTCCCTGAACAAAGACACGGTTCCCGTATTTTTTGAGGAACTCAAAGTGGACCTGGTGGACTTCAACCAGAAAATGGTACAACATTTTTTCTCATATTCTTAATCCTGTTCCGAATGCCTACTTTCAAGATTCAGCATATCACCACATACGAGTACGACAGGCTGATCCAGGAGAGCATGAATGAAATTAAAATTTACCCCATTATTTCTTCAGAGCAGGAAGTGTTGCATCATGAACTTGTTATCACGGGTAACCCCGAAGTACAGATTTTTTATGATTACTGGGGGAACCAGGCCGGGAATTTTAATTTATTTCCCCCGCATCAGGTACTCAGTATCGACAGCCGCCTGGTTGTTCGCACAACCGGAAGTTCAGATCTTGCCATTAATTTTATCAGTGTTTTTAATGAAATGTGGAATGAAGTCAACGGGAATTTGAAAATGGTTGAACTTTCACGCCCGGATTTCATCCGTGAACAGTCGCAGATCAATGAAATAACGCAGTTGGTTTACAGCCCTGATCATTCTGTAGCCATTACGATTAAAAACTGTTGTGAATATATTTTCTCGCATTTTAATTATATCAAGGGCATCACGACCGTTGAAACGACGATTGATGAAATCCTTGAGAAGAATGCAGGTGTCTGCCAGGATTTTGCACATGTCATGTTACAGATTCTGCGTACGCTGAATATCCCGAGTCGTTATGTAAGCGGATATATCTGCCCGAATAAAAGTGGTTTAAGAGGGGAAGGCGCCACCCATGCCTGGGTGGAAGCCTGGATTCCCCGGCATGGGTGGGCCGGCATAGATCCGACAAATAATTTATGGGTTACCAATACACATGTTAAACTGGCCACCGGAAGAAATTTCGCAGACTGCAGCCCGGTGAAAGGCTCATTCAGGGGTCCCGCTAACCAGCGACTATCGGTATTCGTATCAGTGGATTATGAAGACGGCCAGAACATTGAAGCACTCAATAAGGTGGATTTGAGAAGGGAAAACATGTCTGTTGAACCGCTGCATTTTGCACATGCCGCGCAGCAGCAGTAGGAAG
>Ga0209863_10000041_pt1 | contig 74402 bp, 63 predicted proteins | sample OrgsoiDNA2013046_FD_185796 | JGI IMG/M metagenome (GOLD analysis project Ga0209863, IMG submission 185796) | Permafrost soil microbial communities from the Arctic, to analyse light accelerated degradation of dissolved organic matter (DOM) -... | ecosystem: Environmental > Terrestrial > Soil >...
AAAAAGTTGCTGTTGCTTCCATACTTTCAAAGAACTTCCGGCGTTACTGCCGCCCCGTTTTTTTCAGCGGGGATGCAAAGGTAAGTGCCTTTATCTATTTGACCAATTATTTCTCAAATAAGCTGAGTGAAATATTTGATGCCAGAATGTTTTTTAAGAACTGTTTGTTTTATTGGGACGGCAAATGTACAACCTAAAACCGTCCCGTGAAACTTTTCGCTTAATAATTTATTCACACCTGCATTTGCGTAAATCATTAAGCATCTATTCAAAAAGCGGTCGCAAATATAGGGAGTGACAGACTCATAACAAATCTTTTTGAAACAAGTATGGAAGAATGGAAGTATGAAAGTATGGAAGATAAAATTCACTTCACTGAAACACTCGTGAATAAAGGGTTTCAGCCAACTGTTAATGAAATGTGTTTTGTGGAAAAAATACTTTCATACTTCCATTCTTCCATTCTTCCAATCTGGTGTTTGATATTTCCAAATTTTTTATTTGCATTGAAGAAGGCGATTTCGACCAAAAAATATCATCTGCAAATTTGCACATCTGCACATTGTACCTTTACGTACCCAATCCATAATGTTCCGGATACCTTACCCTCTCCAAAAACAACCCCTTCGCAGGCACATTGAAATTGACCCTGGACGGGTCCCTGCCTTCCAGGATTTCCACAAAATGAGCGGCTGTTAAATGACCCCGCCCAACTAATAACATGGTACCAGTCAGCCCTCTTACCATCCCTCTCAAAAACCGGTTCGCCCGGATCCGGAAATAACAATCCTCATCCTCCCTTATCCAGTGGCTCTCGATTATACTGCAGCGAAAGTGTTTGACCTGAGTATTGCGTTTGGAAAAACTGGAAAAATCATTGAATTCCTTCAATCTGCCGGCCGCCTCCTCCAAAACAGCCCAATTCAGGGGATAAGGGTAAAAATAAGCCCGGTCTGCCCGGAACGGATCCTTCCTGCTATATATATAATACCGGTATTCCCTGCTTTCAGCATCAAAACGGCAATGTGCCCCCTCCGGCACGGGAAATATGCCCCGGATACAGATATCTCCGGGCAGGATGGCGTTCAAACGATACAGCATTTCATTTTCAATCGGATCTTCAAAGTCAAAATGGAAATAGTTTTGCCGGGCATGTACTCCTGTATCCGTTCGGGAAGCCCCTGTCATCATTACTTCCTTTCGGAAAAATACCGCAAAAGCCTTCTCAACTTCCTCCTGTACGGAGCCGGCATTGGCCTGGATCTGGAATCCACTATAAGCCGTGCCTTTATACGAAAGTTCTAAAAAATAACGGGGCATGATCCAAAGGTACCGGGGAATTATGACCGTTTTTCGGCCATTGCAAGGAATTTCCGCTGGAAATTCTTGTCAGTCAGCATATCCACTAGCTCCTGAAAATGATCCCGGTCTGCGATATGCAGGTGCGCCGCATCCATCAGCAAGTATTTGGCTTTATCCGAAACCAGTAAAGAGGCGAGTAAACGGACCTGGCTTACCGAAAAGCATTTTAATGCAAAAGCCCCGGTAGCGACGGAAATTTTCTCCTGCTCCGAGTTGGCTTTAAGTATGGCGTACCTTAGAGATTCTGTGTCCGCTTCCGTAGCAATCTGGCCACAGACCGCATCTGCACGATTTGCAGGTGGTTTTTTGATCAGTGCTTTACTTAATTCCGCCGTATCCCCGTTTTTATTCTTTACCGGCGTTCTGCTTAATCCGGTCGTATCCGAATTTTTGCTCTTCAACTTGGATGCTTTCACCCCCGTCGAATCCGGGGGTTGCGACTTTTTTACTACCAATGACTCGCCTCCCGCCGCTTTCTTAACTGCAGTATCTGCCGTTTCAAAGTACACAAATAGAGTAACTGTATCTGCCAGCCCGTCTTTGTCAATATCCAGGAAAACCATTTTTCTGGATATTTTCAAAGATACCTCTCTGAGTTTTTTAACGCCGGGGGGCATTTTCGTTTTTCGCCTGCCATTCACAGAGGATCGCTGTTCATTGGCCGTTGCTCGTTGGGCATCTACCAGGGTTATACTGTCTCTCAGCGCATTTGCCGCATTCACCACCATCAGACTGTCCCTTACAGCATTCGCTCTTTCCACGGCGAGCAGACTGTCCTTTGATTCCTGTATTTTTTGTGCAGTAAGCAAACCCTCTTTTGAACTCCCCCCTTTTTTGGCTGCCAGGAGACTATCCTTTGTTGCCTTCCGGACTGCGATCAGACTGTCCTTTAAAAGAGCCTGTTGCTTTTTAACCGTTGCCAGGCTATCCCTGACAAAAGTTTTTCTGGCAGTATTCAGGCTGTCATTAAAAAAAGCCTGTTGTTTCCGGACTGCTATCAGGCTATCCCTGGATGCTGTTTTCCTGGCTGTGTTCAAGCTGTCCCTCACATGAATTTCCTGCCTTTTGACCTCCAGCAGGCTGTCTTTGTTGGCGGTTGACGGTTGGCGGTTGACAGTAGGCGCTAATGTAGCAGCCGGTAATGTAGCAGGCGGTAAGGTAGTAGCCGCAGCTGGCAAATTGTTTACCGTACCCACGTTTCGCGAAGGGGGGGTTGCAGTTGGTGCCTGGCGATTGGCAGCGGTGGATCCCACGTTAGCGGTTGATGACGAATCAGTTACCGGGGATCGCCCCTTTCCTCCAGAATGTGCAGGGGGGTGGTCAATGGCCAAAGCAACGCTGTCATGGTTGAAACCATTACCTGCATAGGTATTATACATGACGGCTGTATCGTTCACGACGGCTGCCATTAGTCTGGAAAATCCATCATCTCTTTTTATTCCCTGTTCCAGTAGACGGCTGCTGTCTTTTTCATAAACCGGGTGAACAGTCTCCCTGGTTTGCCAGTTGTACAATATAGCCGAGCTGTCATTGCCCTTCAACTGAAATCCTAAGTCTTTATGATGAAGGACTACGATAAATGTCTGATTGGCAATATTTCTTTTAGGAATAAGAAGATTGATCCGGTATGTGCTGTCTTTCAGCTTGGATAATACCAAATGACCCTGACCGGAAGATGAATACATTTGATCACCTATTCTTGCCGAAAATGATTGTTTGCTGTCGGCATCAATTAAAATCAGGTATCCCGATTGCTGTGCGCGTACTGCCATTGAGAGGCAGGTGAGCAGAAACACTATGAAGCCGTTCATCCCAAAGACACCAGACTTTTGCATTATTTTATATTTCTTGCTGTCATATGAGACTAGTTTTGCCAAAATTAAAAACCAATATGCGGATGAAACAAATCCTGATTTTTTTGTATTCTTTTTTCCTGATCCCTGTTCTGAAAGCCCAGGACAACAGCCCGGCTCCCAAAAACCCCGCACTCCTGATTTATCGTGGCATCTATCCCCATATTAATGACCTCGTTCATACCAAGCTCGATGTTCGTTTTGACTACGCAAAATCCTATATGTACGGAAAAGCCTGGATCTCGCTTAAACCTCATTTTTACCCGACAGATTCCCTCTCACTCGACGCCAAGGGTATGGATATAAAAGAACTTTCGATGCTCAAAGGAAATCAGCACAGCCCTCTGAAATATAACTATGATGGTTCCACGCTAAGTATTCACCTGGATAAAACGTACAGGAATACAGAAAATTACACCATTTATATAGTTTATACATCGAAACCCAATGAGTTAAGAGCCCAGGGCAGTGCCGCCATAACGGAAGCAAAGGGTTTATATTTTATTAATCCGCTTGGTACAGATAAGAATAAGCCCATTCAAATCTGGACCCAGGGTGAAACGGAATCGAGTTCTGCCTGGTTCCCCACGATCGATAAACCCGACCAGAAGTGTACCGAAGAAATCACAATGACCGTACCCGGCAAATATGTTACACTTTCCAACGGGAGTCTGGTTTCCCAGGTTAAAAATGCGGATGGAACGCGTACGGATAACTGGAAAATGGACCTTCCCAATTCTCCTTATCTTTTTTTCATGGGTGTTGGGGATTACGCTGTCATCCATGACAGCTACAAAGGCAAAGATGTAAATTATTACGTAGAAAAAGAGTACGCCTCCGTTGCGCGCCGGATATTCGGTCTGACACCTGAGATGATCGGATTTTATTCCCAGGTGCTGGGCATAGAATATCCCTGGGTAAAATATTCACAGATGACAGCCCGCGATTATGTCAGCGGTGCAATGGAAAATACAACCGCTACACTGCATACGGACGCGCTTCAGCAGGACGCCCGGCAGTTGACTGATGGAAATAAATACGAAGAGTATGTTGCCCATGAACTTTTCCACCAATGGTTCGGGGACCTGGCTACAACGGAAAGCTGGAGCAACCTTACTTTGAATGAATCCTTTGCGGACTTCAGTGAAACCCTTTGGGCAGAACACAAGTATGGTAAAGACGCCGGTGGTTCGACCAATTATAAGGGCATTCAGAAATACCTCGCAGATCCTGCCAACCCCTCCAAAAACCTGGTGCGGTATTATTATGTGGACAAGGAGGATATGTTCGATATGGTCACTTATGCTAAGGGAGGTCGCATCCTGAACATGCTGAGAAATTATGTTGGTGACAGCGCTTTTTTTAAATCTTTGAATCTCTACCTGACAAATTTTAAATTTAAAAATGCCGAAGCGCAAAACCTGCGTATGGCCTTTGAACAGGTAACCGGTAAGGATCTCAACTGGTACTGGAACCAATGGTACTATGGCAGCGGCCATCCGGTTTTCGAAATTAATTATAGTTATGACGATGCAAAAAAAACAGCCCTCGTTATTATAAACCAGGTGCAAAACACCGGAAAAATCTTTCGCATCCCGTTAGCTATAGATCTCTATGAAGGCGGTAATAAAAAACGCTACCCCGTCTGGCTCGGAAAGGAAAGCGATAGTTTTTATTTCCCTTACAATAAGAGACCGGACCTGATAAATGTGGATGCTGATAAGATCATCCTCTGTCAGAAAAAAGACAATAAGACACTGGAAAATTTCATTTATCAATACCAACATGCGGGACTTTACCTGGACCGTCGCGAAGCCATTGAATATTGCGCGGAGCACCAGGATAATTCGGATGCACGGGCATTCCTTAAACAGGCTATGAAGGATCCTTATTTTGAATTGAGAAATCTGACCATGAATTCCCTTGAACTGGATTCACCCGGAATGAAATCGTTGGTGGAACCTGTTTTGCTTGACCTGGCAACCCATGATCCGGATCATACCGTTCAGGCTACCGCTATAGGTTATCTGGGAACTTATAAGAAAGTGGAATATAAAGACCTGTTTTTGAAGAAAGCCTCCGATTCTTCTTATTCTGTTGCAGGTAACGCGCTCACGGCATTAAGTTATCTGGATGAAGAAAAAGCTACTCAGCTGGCCGATGAGTTTTCAAAATATCCTGCAAAGGGAGATTTGATTATTGCAATGTCTGCCATATTCATTAAATCGGGAGATGAAACGAAGTTTGATTTCATTATTGAGGGCTATGATAAAATGCCCATGAGTCAGGAAAAATTTGATGAGTTTCCGCAGTTTGCATCTTTATTGCTGAAAGTGCAAAATACCGAGCAGTTCAAAAAGGGAGTCGATGCCCTGGTTCGTTTCCGCGATGGTATTCCGCAAGCCCAACAGGCAGAATTAAGTAAATTGCTTAATGATAATTTTTTAAAACCGATTGGTGAAAGAAAGGAAGCTGCGGGAATGAAAGAACAGGCGGATTATATACTTTCGAAGATTCCTAAGTAAGCTGAACGCTTAACGCCGAACGCCTAAAGCCAATAATGATGGTGCTGATTTTATAAATTAATTATTAAAAGAAGTTTTAGGCGTTCTGCTTTAAGCGTTACGCGTTCGGCGTTAAGCGTTAAGCGTGATTACCAACTTCCACCGGCACCGCCACCACCGCCACTACCACCTCCGAATCCACCGAAGCCGCCTCCTCCTCCACCACCGAAACCACCACCGCCGCCACCGGACCAACCGCTACCACCTCGTCCCATTCCACCCAGCATACTACCAATAAGAAAAGGAAGTACTCCGGAACGGTTAAACGTGCCGCCGCCTCCGCCTCTTCCGCCGCCGCGGCTGATGAGAATAATAATGATGACAAAGAAAATAATAATGCCTAAGATATTTCCTCCCCCGCTGCCACGATGTTTACGCTGGTCATAACCGGATGGCGCCACATATTCTCCATGGGACGCTTTAATAATCGCATCCGCAGCCAGGTTAAAGCCCTGGTAATAATTCTGCTGCTTGAAATTGGGAACGATTTCATCTTCCACAATCTGTTTGGCGGTAATATCTGGTACCGATCCTTCCATCCCGTATCCGGTTGCGATATATACTTTATGATCCTGGATCGCAGCCAGAACTACCATTCCATTGTTCGTTTTTTTATTCCCCACTTTCCAGTCACGGAGAATTTTCAATGCATAATCTTCAATGGCATAATCTCCGGTTGTGGGAACCGTTATGACGGCTATCTGAATGGAAGTGGTATCGTCGTATGCTACGAGTTTACTTTCCAGTTCTTCCACCTGGTCAGCCGTCATCACATGGGCAAAATCATTCACCAGTCTCGGTGGATTAGGCGGCGCAGGAATATTCTGAGCGGCCGAAACCAGGCAGGTGAAAACAAGCAGGGACAATAATAATTTCTTCATGAAGCACAAGGCTTTTACCTGCCAAAAACAATATCATCCGGTAGTTCATTGATATCTGACTGCCGGTCGTATGGAAAATGATATTTCAGCGCGGCGCCAATATCATGGATCACTTTCGCGGTCGCATCCGCATAATGATCTTTTTGAAAATGGGTGAGCATATGCATAACTTCCTTCTTCCAAAACTCTTCTCCCACTTTTTCATGTATGGCATGATCGCCGAAAACGGCCAGCTGCCGATCCTTCACGGCCATATAGATCAATACGGCATTGTGACCGGCCGTCTCTCTCATTTTCAGAATTGAAAAAACTTCAGTCGCCCTGTCCAGCGGATCAACAAAACGGCAGCGGCTCTCCACGTACACACGGATCTCTCCGCTGGTCTGCTTTTCTGCTTCCCGGATGGCAGTGACGATTACGTTTTTTTCTTCTTCAGAAAAAAAATCCCTTTTTGAAAGAAATGGAATTTTCAACTCAGTGTTATTATAACGATTGTCAGAACTTCACTTCCGGTGCCTTTTCGGACCCTGGATCAGATTGGAAAGGTGCTTTGGCACGGAATCCAAACATGCCCCCAAATATATTATTCGGGAAGCTCCTTACGGTCTGATTGTAATCCTGCACAGCTCCATTAAAATCGTTCCGTGAAACCTTGATCCTGTTTTCTGTTCCTTCCAGTTGGGCCTGCAAATCCCTGAAATTCTGGGTCGCTTTCAGATCAGGATATGCTTCTGCGACAGCCAGCAGTCTTCCCAACGCGCCGCTCAGTCCGGCCTGTGCCTGCTGGAATTTTGCCAGATTTTCCGGAGTCAGGTCATTGGCATTAATCTGGACCTGGGTTGCTTTTGCCCGGGCTTCTACGACATTGGTTAACGTTGTCTGTTCGAAATTAGCAGCTCCTTTTACGGTATTGACGAGATTAGGAATCAGGTCACTTCTTCTTTGATAATCACTCTGGACATTGGCCCATTTATTTTTTACGTTTTCATCTTTTGCTACCAGGTTATTGTATCCATTGCAGGCGCAACCGCCAAAAAGCAGGATTACAGCTACTATAATAATGAGCGAGAGATTACGCGTACTCATAAATTGTATTTTTTGTTAGATGATAAATGTAACAATTTCCAGAGAAAGATGTTCGGCGATCCGTTTATTAGACACCCTGGTTGATCGCGGCTATACCCGGGAGTTCCTTGCCTTCGAAGTATTCCAGCATGGCCCCGCCGCCGGTCGACACATAACTTACCTCGTCCGCCAGTCCGAACATGTTGACCGCTGCGACTGAGTCTCCGCCTCCTACCAGTGAAAAAGCACCATTTTTAGTCGCTTCCACCACGGCCAGGGCGATTGATTTGGTTCCATGACGGAAACTTTCCATTTCAAAAACACCCATCGGGCCATTCCAGAGAATGGTTTTCGATCTTTTAATGACGTTGGAAAACTGTTCAGCTGCATTCGGCCCGATATCAAGGCCCATCCATCCGTCGGGTATATTATTGCTCGGGGAAGTAGAAGTCTGTGCTGCTGCATCGAATTTATCCGCAATGATTGAATCAGAAGGAAGATGAATACATACGCCTTTGGTTTCGGCCTTCTTTAAGATTTCAAGGGCTGTGGGGATTCTGTCATCTTCACATAGGGATTTTCCAATATTTCCGCCGTCTGCTTTCATGAAAGTATAAGCCATGCCGCCTCCGATTATGATATCCGTGGCTTTTTCCAGCAGGTTTTCCAGGATGAGCATTTTATCTGAAACTTTGGCACCCCCAATGATGGCAACAAATGGTTTTTTTGAATCATGTAATACCTTTTCAGCACTCCTGACTTCGGATTCCATGAGAAGGCCAAACATTTTTTTATCGCCGGGAAAGAATTTCGCAATAACTGCCGTAGAAGCGTGTGCCCGGTGTGCGGTACCAAAAGCATCATTCACATAGACATCCCCCAGTACAGCCAGTTTTTTGGCAAATCCCTCATCTCCCTTTTCTTCCTCTTTGTAAAAACGGAGATTTTCAAGAAGTAATACTTCACCCGGCCTGAGCAGGCTGGATGTAATATTGGCCTGTTCCCCGATGCAGTCCACGGCAAATAAAACGGGCACTCCCCCGAGCAATTCTGACAAATGTTTTACCAGGTATTTGAGCGAAAATTTATCCTCCGGACCTCCTTTTGGGCGACCCAGATGCGACATCAGGATGACGCTGCCTCCATCCTTTAATACTTTTTGAATCGTGGGAATGACGGCCCGCATCCGGTTATCGTCGGTGATTTCCATTTTATCATTAAGGGGAACATTGAAATCCACCCGGATCAACGCTTTTTTTCCTTTGAAATTGAACTGGGAGAAGTTTGACATGCGGAGATTATTTAAGGGATAGAATGAAAAAAGCCCCGCCGTCGGCGGGGCATTCTGCATATTTTATTTGCTGATCAGTCGGGCGAAGTAATCTACAGTTCGCACCAGCTGACTCACATAACTCATTTCATTATCGTACCAGCTGACTGTTTTGACGAGTTGTTTATCGCCCACTGTAATTACCTTGGTCTGCGTTGCATCAAAGAGTGATCCGAAATGACTGCCTACTACATCACTGCTCACGATTTCATCTTCAGTATAACCAAAGCTTTCATTGCTCGCGGCTTTCATCGCTGCATTGATTTCTTCTACGGTTACTTTTTTATTGAGGATGGATGTCAACTCAGTGAGTGAACCCGTAATTACCGGAACGCGTTGTGCATTTCCGTCGAGCTTACCTTTCAGTTGGGGAAGTACCAGGCCGATGGCCTTTGCAGCACCGGTGCTGTTCGGAACGATATTCTGTGCAGCAGCCCTTGCGCGGCGCAGGTCACCTTTCGGATGCGGTGCGTCCTGCGTATTCTGATCGTTCGTATAGGCATGCACGGTAGTCATGAAACCCATTTCGATACCGAATTTTTTATCCAGCGTGTCTGCCATGGGTGCCAGGCAGTTCGTTGTGCAGGAAGCACAGCTGATAACGGTTTCCTTGCCGTCCAGTATCTGGTGGTTAACATTAAATACGATGGTCTTCAGGTCACCGGTGGCGGGAGCTGAAATCACTACGCGTTTGGCGCCGCCTTTTAAATGCAATTCCGCTTTTTCTTTGTCAGCAAAGAATCCGGTGCATTCGAGAACAACATCCACATCATGATCTTTCCATGGAATTTCAGCCGGATTTTTCTGTGCGTATATTTTGATTTCATCCCCGTTTACAGAGATGGAGTTTTCTGATGATTTTACGTCTTCGTTAAAGCGACCCTGTGCACTGTCGTATTTCAGGAGGTGCGCCAATACTTTAGGACTTGTCAGATCGTTAATCGCGACGATATCAATACCTTTCATATTATAGATCTGTCGATAAACCAACCGTCCGATCCTGCCGAAACCATTGATCGCAACTTTTACTGTGCTCATAACTTTGATTGTTTAATTTTTAGGATGCAAAGTTACGAAACAAAAACATTTGGGAAGTTATCGTACCAGCCTATATCTTTGCAGACCCTAAACGGCAAAAAACCGAAGGGTTTTAGTGTTAACGCCGCGTTGGTCAAGGGGTTAAGACGCATCCCTTTCACGGATGAATCACGGGTTCGATTCCCGTACGCGGTACAGATTGTAGGTTTTCTTAATACAGCATAATTTTAATACGCCGGTCTGCAAAGATTGGCGTATTTGTTTTTTAGACAGTAGATCTGATTTTCTATGATTTTTGTGGTTTATCATGCACAAGGACCTTATAGGGTTAATTTTACGCCTGGGCGCCCTTCTTTCATAAATTTGATATCCTTCAGTTTCATAGATTTGGCAATACGACCAATTCGATGATGATAAACAGGACCAACAGAATACAGTCAATAGACTTTTTAAGAGGGCTTGCAATGATTGTAATGGCGCTGGACCATTGCCGGGACTTTTTGAATTATAACGTCAGCATTGACCAGGACCCGCTTGATTTCTCTACCACCACGCCACTTTTATTTATGACCAGATGGGTGACTAATTTTTGTGCACCTGTTTTTGTTTTTCTTTCCGGGACCAGTATTTTTTTATACGGTAGTAAGGGCAAATCAAAAACGCAGGTCGCATTTTTTCTCCTGACCCGTGGCTTATGGCTAATGCTTGTTGAAATATTAATTATTCAACCCCTTTGGGATTTTAATATTTCTGTAATTTTTTTACAGGTTATCTGGGCTATCGGTCTAAGTATGGTAGTACTTTCAGTTTTACAATTTCTTCCTTACCCGTTATTGCTGATTTTAGGATTGATTATTATATTCGGACATGATCTTCTGGACAAAATTATCATTAACAACCCCTTTTGGGAATCCGTGGGCTGGTCAATTATTCATCAACGGCATGTTTATCCAATAAACGATCATTTACTTTTTGTTATCCAATATCCGTTTTTACCCTGGCTGGGGCTGATGATATCTGGCTATTCAATGGGCAGATTATACCTGCCAGACACTCAACCCGCATTTAGAAAAAGTATATTACGCATTACCGGTGCAATGGCTATCGCATTATTTATTTTTATTCGGTGGTCAAATCATTATGGCGATGTGCATCCTTGGACCTTACAAAAAACTTCTTTATTTACTTTGCTTGATTTTATCAAAACCACCAAGTACCCTCCCTCTTTATTATATATTCTAATGACCATTGGCCCGGCACTTATTCTGTTATCCTTTATTGAAAATATTTCCAATAGCATCAGCAGAAAAGTTATCGTATTTGGCAAAGTACCGTTCTTCTATTATGTACTCCACGTTTTCCTGATACACAGTATCGCATGGCTGGCTTTTTTTGCATCAGGACATTCATGGAAAAATCTGGACTTTAGCCATTTCAGGGATGGAAGTTTACCATACGGAAGTGGTCACCCATTATGGTTTGTATATCTGGCCTGGGTTGTCGTGATTGTAATTCTATATTTCCCCTGTCGATGGTACAGTAACTATAAATCAACACACAAACATTGGTGGTTAAGCTATATTTGAGATTTTATCATCATTTCCCAATCATCCGTTCCAACCTCGGTAACTGAAACCATTTTGAAGCGTACGGTTTTATCAATTCCAGAGCCGCTTCCGGTCCCCAGGTACCCGCCTTGTAAAAATGCAATTTTTTTAACGGATGTTTTGCCCAAGCGTTTATTATCGGCATGACTACTTTCCAGGCTGCTTCAACCTGGTCAGCACGCATAAATAATGTCGGATCCCCATGCATTACATCCAGCAACAGGGCTTCGTATGCCTCAGGCAACGATTCTGAATAGGCTTCCTGGTATGTAAAATCCATATCTACCGCTTGTAGTTTCATTTCCAGTCCCGGTACTTTATTTTCAAAAAGCAGACTTATTTCAAGCTCTGGTTGTATGCTTATAATTAACCGGTTGGGAACAACATCTTCCTTAAATATTTTATGGGGCGAATCTTTGAACTGCACAACAATAACCGATACCTGCTTAGGCAAGGATTTACCAGTCGTTAAAAAAAATGGCACACCCTTCCATCTTTTATTATCAACAAAGAATTTTGCAGTGATAAAAGTTTCTGTGGTGGACTTGGGTGATACCTGTTCCTCCTCTTTGTATCCCGGCAGGGGAACGCCGTTCATTTCTCCCGCAACATATTGTCCGCGAACTACATTCTTAAATACCTCATTGCTGGAAAATGATCTTACAGATTTCAAAACCTTCGTTTTGGCATCCCGAATCAATTCAGCCTGATACGCCGGGGGGGCATCCATGGCGATAATACATAACAGTTGCAGAAGGTGATTCTGAATCATATCCCTCAAAGCGCCGCTGCTGTCATAATAACCACCTCTTTTCCCAACCCCGACCTGTTCACCAACACTAATTTGTATATGATCTATGTATTTGTTATTCCAAAGCGGTTCGAATACGTAATTGGCAAACCGAAAGGCCATGATATTCTGTACTGTCTCTTTACCCAGATAATGATCTATCCGGTAAAGTTGTTTTTCGGCAAATCGCTTACCTAAGAAAAGATTTAATTTCTTCGCGGTGCTGAGATCCGTACCAAAAGGTTTTTCGACCACAATTCGGTCCAGCATTTCATTTTTGCATAGCTTATGAGTATATAATCCATCAGCAATGATTTCAATGAAACGTGGCGCTGTGGCGAAATAAAATAACCTGGTGCCTCGTTGTTTGTTCAGCTTATCAAAATTATTTGCGGCATCGCTCAGGACGCTGAAAGTTTTAGGTTTCTGGAAATCACCCTGGATATAAAAAAGTTTTGCGGAAAATTCATTCCATTTAGTCTCTTCTGCAATGCCGGAACGGCTGAATTCGTTTACACCGGCCAGAAGGTCTTTTTTAAAATCTGTTTCAGCAGTTGCCAGATAATCGATGCAATGAATGGCAAATATGGAAGGGAGATGGTTTCCAATAAATAAATTGTACAAAGCAGGAATTAATTTACGCCTGGTGAGATCCCCTTTCGCACCAAAAATTGTAATCAGTATGGGAATGGGTTTGCTCTTTTTATTCATATGGCTTTTTAAAGGCGTTAACCAGAGGTCGGGTCTGCAATTTCATAAAACTATTTTACCTGGACAACATCCTGTCGTTCTATGACATTTAAGATCCTTAGCTGCGGATTACGCATTATTTTACCACCTAACCCTTCCCACAATCTGCGCAAGTGAGTGACCGCATTATCTGCCTGATCTAAAAGTTCAAACCACAAATTGATCACTACGTAATTCGGATTGTCTGTTCTGCAAAAAACTTCGAATTGTTTTACACCCATCTTTTCCCGACCGATGGGATCGCTGTCAAATGCCTTTTTCCAACTGGTAAAATTTAAGACTTCATGTTCGATTTGTAAAACAAACATCGTTGCTGATTTAGATTATTAAATTCTTGTATAAAAAATCTCGACCTGTTTACCCATGAACAACAGATCCCAAACCATTTCCTTATTCGTTAAGGAAGATATCGTGATGGTGGTTTTCTGACCCTGGACAAGTGGAATATGCATATCCAGGTCCTTACCCGTCAGGGTATATTTCCCATCATGGCTTCTCGACGCCGCGTCTTTTGTTGTCACTGTACTGATGTAGCTGTTATCAGCCTTCATTTCCAGAGTCTCCTGATAACCGTTCTTGCTAATCGCATCATTATATTGTTTCTGCGCCTCAGCCGACACTGGAACCTGTTTACCTGTAGCTTTGTCAAGGGTAAAATTTTTTGTCGTATTTCTCTTCCATTTCCCGACAACCGACTGCGCAAAACTTATACCGGTCATGAACAGAAAAAAAATACCAGTTAGCAAAATGATGAGAGATAATTTCATGATGATTTCTTTTAATCGAATTACAAAAATCAGAAGGATATCTTTGGAACAGGAATTTATCCAAAGGGAAAAAACGAACAACTATGAATATAACTTTAATTAACGGATACAGCTCTAAATCGTCCAATTTTTATTTATTCATCGATAGTCTACTGTTATCGAATCTTCCACTCAGGTCAGTGGCACAAAATGCTTATGCAAATGACGTAATCGCTTCAAGTGACCACATTATCAAAAACCGTATGTTATGTTGGTATTAAATCTTAATTTGGATTCTCGCACAAAAAGTTGGTTTTTCGAATATTCCAATGAACTTAAAAAAATTTATAGACGCACAGGAAAAGACTTATGAAAAAGCCCTGTCAGAAATTCAGCGGGGGCAGAAAAAAAGTCATTGGATGTGGTATATCTTTCCTCAGGTAAAAGGACTGGGCTTTAGTGAAACATCAAAATTCTACGCTATAGAAGATCTGGAGGAGGCGGCCGCATTTTTAAAGGACCCGGTTTTGGGAAAAAGGCTTGTTCAGATTTCTCAGGCTTTGCTTGACTTAAAAGATTTGAGTGCAAGTCAGATATTTGGAAGTCCGGATGATATGAAATTAAAGTCCTCCATGACCTTATTTTCAACCATTGACAATACTCACCCGGTCTTCCGCCAGGTACTAGATAAATTTTTCAAGGGAGCGATGGATGAAAAGACGCTCAGTATCATTGGAAAATAATCAAAGAAAGCAAACTCCTATTTTTTATCAAAAACAATAATATGTTTCAGATGGCTAATATTTTTCAGGATGGACGAGAGCGAAAAACTATAAAATACAAAGCCAATAAAAATGATATAACCCGGTTGAATGGATGTATTATTCGTGGTGATACTGGTAATGGTTCCATCGTCCATATTTAAATCTGAAAGCGTGCTGTTGACTATTCCGTTAAACCCGATATAAGTCATTAAAATAGCGATCACCAATACATCAGCCATACTCCATTTACCGGATTCAAAAGCGAAATAATGAATAACCTTGTTTTTTGCCCATTTTCTTTTATCAAGCATGTATATACCGGTTGAGAATAGTTTGGTTATCGGGAATAGTATACTAAAAACCAGGATAAGCACACCCACGATCATCGAATCGATCTTCCCGGTTTTAATCAGTATCCCAACCACATCCACAATACTCTTACTCTGAAAGAAAAGGACCTGGTTTTCGAAGGAAACGTCCTGCCCCAGTAAGTGAAAATCCATGGATTGTATCCGGGCATCAATCTGAATCATCGTGGTCGTTAAGCCCACAACTAAAAGTATCAGTGCCGACAGTATCGACAGGATATAAAGTGGTGTATGTAGTTCCGGTTTATTTCTTACCAGCCACCAAATGGTCAAAATCATTAAAACCCCGCCCAGCATTCCGAAGGCCCAGGAATACTGTAGTTTTCTGATCGCGGCTAAATCAGCGACTGTCCTTTTTTCAAATGATGGTTTATCCGTCACACCATTGTATTTTCTGAATATAGAATCCATCAATGATGTCTCTGCATTCTTTGAACTGTCATAGGTCTTAGTTCCCAGGGAGTCAAGTTCTTTTAATGCGATATCTTTTAATTTGCGATAACTGGAAGGCTTGTTTATTTCATCGATGATTTTCTGCGAATAAGCTGGAACCTGATCATGTAGGTCTTTTTTTTTGACAAATGTCTTAAAGGCGAGTTTTGTGATTTTACCGCCAAGTGTCTTTTTGGGTTTCTCCATGGATGCTACCGCCTTATCAATCAAACTATGCAGGATCTGTTCGATTTCCTTTTTGAGATCCTGATTCTGCTGGCGTGTAAGTTTGAAATCCTTTATCTGCGCCTTTACGGCAGCCACAATATTATCCCGCCATTCATCCACAGACAAGAGTCCGAAGGAAACACTGTTAACTACCATATAATCCTTCTTCATGCGTTCCTGCCGGTTGGACAAAGTGTAAACCTGGTACCCGCAATAACCAATACCGACAAGGATAAATGAAACGGTGATAATCAAAATTATTTTTAATCCGTTTAATTTATTACCTGACTTATTGGTCCTGCTATTTCTCATGAAATTATTGTATCGGTTAACTGTGGTCTTTTTTCCTCAATATCCCTATTTTAAACTTGTCTCTATTACCCGTGCTTTCCATATTATTCAAGCATTTGCGAAAGGAGCGCAATTCCTGTGCCCCCGATAAGATTAAATAAATTTTGTAAATTGAATGTAAGATGAAAACAATTCCGACACTGTTTGACTGGATAGGTGGAGAAGCGGTACTTGAGAAACTGATGGTTGATTTTTATGATAAGGTCCTGGTTGATGATTTACTTCGGCCAATTTTTCAACACATGTCTGATGAACACAGGTTGCACATCGCACATTTTGTCGGCGAAGTTTTTAAGGGACCGAAAACATATACAGTCCGGGACGGAGGCAGTCACGCTTCTATGGTTGCACATCACCTGGGTAAAATGCTCACAGAAAAACAACGCAGGCGTTGGATGGAATTACTGCTGGAAACGGCCGATCAAAATGGTTTGCCCTCAGATCCCGAATTTCGCTCGGCATTCATCGCGTACCTGGAATGGGGAAGCCGGATCGCAGTTATGAATTCACACTCAGACAATAATCCATTAAACGATAAGGATCCCATGCCCTCCTGGGGTTGGGGGGAACCCGGAGGGCCGTATTTACCTGATAACCCGACAACAACCTGAACATGAAAAATTTATTCATTTTGCTTTTTTCTTTAGGAATTTCAGCATCCTCTATCGGCCAGACGGCCCAAATGGTCCAGGATTCACAGGACATCCAAACCTTACTGGACAATATGGCAAAGGCCTGGAACATGCATGATGCCGCTGCGTTTTCCATTGGATTTTCTGAAGATGCTGACTTCACAAACGTCGTTGGAATGAGTGCACACGGCAGGGACTCAATTGAGAAGTTTCATAAGAAGCCTTTTGCCACCTGGTTCAAAAACAGCTCCCTGAAAATTACAGAAAAGAAAATCAGGTATATAACCGGGGATATTACCGAGGTTGACGTCTGGTGGGAAATGACTGGTGCGCAAGCCCCGGATGGAAAGAATATTCCGCTTAGAAAAGGCTTGATCAATCTCGTTATGATGCGAAGCGGCGACAAATGGTTAATTCTCATTATGCACAATATGGACCTTCCTGTTTCGTAAGACGTGCGGATTTTCATTAACAGATTAAAAGATAAATTGAACCGAAACAGCGTTCCTGAATAAAAGGCGAATGACCGAAAAAGAATGAAACATAATTTTTATGAAAGATCTGGAACCCATATTGAATGTATTATGTAATTACCAGGCCCGTTATATTCTGAGCGCCGATGAACTGACTATATTAAGTGAATGGCTGAGAGAATCAAAGACACATGAGCAGTTATTTGAAGATTTAAGTAACAATATGAAATGGATTATGGGGGATATTGAAGGCAATACCCGGGAAAGGATTCAGATGCGCTTGATTGAGATGGAAGAAAGCGGAACTGATTAAAACAAGTACAGCCACCCTTCGGCAGCTGTCCAATAATTCTTTTGGTGTACATCAAACTTTTAGTCGGTTTTCTCAGGATGTCGGATCGGTTTCTTTCGGATTTGGATTCGGTTTCTTTCGGATTTGGATTCGGTTTTTCGGATTCGGATTATTCGGTTTTAAAGGAACGGATCAGTTGTGCGCTTCAACAATACAAAGATGCAACGCTTTAACCCTTTCTTATAACATATTCGGTAAAGCAACAAAAACCTTCGATTTTCGGACTCATTCAGGGGATAAAGCATGATTTGCCGTTTTATTTAACCGCGTAGGAAGTCATATAAACACTTTACAAATTATTCTATGATCATTCCCGTCGGGGTCCAAGTTTCTGATGAGCCTATTATCAGGCAAAATGAGCCTATTTCTTGGGTGATACTGAGGGGATGAGCCTATTTCTCCTCCCAAGGTGAGCCAGTTAAGTAATGCGCTCCTGCTCCTTTTCCATTATTGGAGATGATGATACCCTGAGCTACGAGCTCCTGGAGATGCCGGGTCGCGGTAGCCTTGGAAACGGCATTCATTTCCTGGTAATCCCGGTTGGTTAATTTTTTATGATCATCGATAAAGGCCAGGGCCCGCAGTTGGGCATCCGACAAAGAAAAAGATTTTAGTTCGTCCTGCACCTGTTCCGGCAGTACAATATTGACAGGTTTGCCGGTATCAAACCGGTTCATGTAATCCTTCAGGGCAGCGTGATACACGGATTGACCTTTACTGGTTTTATAGGCCTGGCTTTTCTTAGGGTTCTTCATGACGGACTGCGCATAGGCGACCGCCTTTGCAAATCGTTCCCTTGCTTTGGTCTGATTTTTGGATGGTATTATGCGGGACATATCGGGAAACTTTCCGGAAAAAGTTCCCTGTTTGAAAGTCCTGAATACGACCTCCTTGCCAATAGTGCCTTTCATTCCTTTGGTAAGTATGTTGTCTGCCTTGGCCAAATTGATCGGTTAAGATTAGTAAATTAATTCTTTCTCAGCCATTTTCCAAATTTATTCCTTCGTCTTTCCTTCGTCTTTCCTTCGAATATTGATAGTCCATTTATAACATAGTGGAGTTCTCCTGAAATATCCTTCATCTTTTATTGCTGCCAATCATAAATCAAACAGGGTTAAATCGACGGCAAACTGTTCCGGGCTGTTATTGACTTTTAACTGGTGCCTGTCTGGATATAGGAGCTCAAGCCGCCTTTGTGCATTTCCTATTCCCAATCCGGGTGATTCAATGGACCGGAGCTTGGAACCATCCTTCGTATTGACAATACTAAAGTGCAGATACCGGTCAACCTGCTCAAAATGGATATGTATAAAATTTTCGCTGTTGTCATGTTGACTCACATACTTAAAGGCGTTTTCAATAAATATGATCAGCAGCAAGGGTGCGATTTTGATTTTCCCATCAACCAGGTCATAGCGGGATTCAATGCATATCCGTTCGTTCATTCGGGTTCTCTGCAGGATAATGTAATTTTCGATATAATTGAGTTCACGGTCCAATTCAATCTTTTCGACATTACATTCATATAATTGGTAACGGAGCATTTCTGAAAACTTCAACAGCATTTCCCTGGCTGGTTTATTCGTTTTGTCTATATGTCCATAAATGGAATTAATCGAATTGAACAGAAAATGCGGATTAAACTGTGCCCGTAAAAAATTCAACTCATTTGTATCTTTTTCCTTTTCAATTTTCGCGATATACAATTCTGACCGGATCTTGTCGGAAATCATTTTGCCGGCCAGCATTAAGACGACCCAGAAAAGAATATTGACAAAAGAATCGTAGAATACTGACAGGTAGTTAAAATGAGGTGATCTGATTCCGAACAGGTAAGTCGTAAGATAAAAAGATAAAGGTACCCGGATGGCAGCCGTGATAATTATGCCCAGGATAAACAGGATTCCGAATTCTATATATTTTTTTTTATCGAGGAGGGTTGGAATATTAAAAACGGTATTGAAATAGTAATTAGACGCAATGAACAATAAATAACAAAACTGAATGGTGACGGTTCTGGTTAAGGCCAGGGCGTTGTTTCCAAAAACAAATATCCAACCTGTATAAGCCAAAAGCCAAAACAGGAAATGGTATATGGGAGGATGTTTTTTCATTTATTTCTGCCCGGTGTCTCCACCTGGAAAGGCTTCTCCCTTGTGACAGGTATTACAGGTAACCGTGAGATCACTACCACCAATCAAAACATGTTTATGCTTAAAATACTTTTTGTTGATGCCGATTGTCATTCTCATCATCGCCCTGGCAATTTCCTTTTCAGGCTTTGCATCAGATTCAAAATCCAAGCCATGGCCATTTTTTGCATTGGCATGGCAAAAACTGCAGGTAACCCCGAGCCCGTCTTCGAAATCATCTACCATGATTCCCTGGAGATCCTTTGAACTGATATTCTTTGGCAACACCTTCAGATTATGGTAGATCGTTTTATCTGGTTTCACGGTAGTCGCGGCCGCACAAAAACCAACGACTACCACAAGCCCAAAACTGATACGTGCTTTTAAGTTTATTTTCAGCATATTTTAAATAAAAATCTCAGGCCTTTTTAGCCTGAACATCCAACAATACTTCCAGTTCATCCGCAATCGTGCTGGTACCTCCCACATTAAAATCTTTTCTTTTGATCTTAAAAGAGCCTTTCAGAACGTAGCCCTCGCCGTCAGCGGTTGCAACAAAAGGAAATTTTATCTCCCTGACTATGTTTTTGATGGTTAACCTCCCTGTTAATAAATACATTCCCTTATTCGTTCCGACCGTGATACCGGTGGAGATGAAATGAATATCAGGATAGTTTGCTATGTCAAAATAACCTTCCCCTTTTAAATGACTGTCACGTAAATTATTATCGGTGTTAATAGAAGCTGCAGCGACGACAATATCAAAACTGTCCGATGCCGCATTCTGAGGATCAAAATGAATCCTGCCGCGTATATCCGTGAATTTTCCTGTTACTTCAAAACCAAAATTTCTGATTTTAAAAACTACGGAAGATCCCTGGCCGGACGGAACAAATTGAGCCGAACCAAAAGTCACGCTCATGCTAACAATGGTGAATAAGAGTATCTTTTTCATATAATTTTTATTATTTAGCTGCAGGCGAAATTTCGTTTTCTACTAAGGGAATATCTGTAATTGCCAGGCTGTGATCGTGTTCTACATAATGAACACTGGTTAAACCCAGGAGACTGCGGAGTTTTTCGGCGGGAACCTTCATCGGTCCGGGTGATGGTGCTGATCCGGGAGCGGGTTGGGGAAAGGCAGTAGAGGTAGCCGTATGAAAAGTAATATTGCCTTCCACTTTTTGAATCGTCTGATGTATATGACCGTTTAATACGGAGACCGAACCAAAGCGTTTCAGAAAAGCCAATGCCTGCGCGCTGTCTTCCGTGCCCCAGCCCCATTGCGGATAAACGGCCCACATGGGAATATGGGCGAAAACAACGATGGGCGTACTGGATGATACTCCTTTTAAATCACCCTCCATCCATTTTAATTGCTCGGGTCCCAGGTATCCCAGACCGCCGTCCACATGATTGGTTACATTGGCCAACCCGATAAAATGAACGCCGTTTGAATCAAAGCTGTACCATCCGTCGCCCTTCGTTCCTTTTCCAAATCGTTCCAGGTAGAGTTTGCCATTGTCGGTCACATCATGCTCGCCGGGAACATAAAATATTTTTTCCGTCTTCACTGATTTCAAAGACTGCTCCAGTGTATCGAATTCATCTGCTTGTGCAAGGTGGGAAAGATCTCCGGTATGCAAAACAAAAGACGGTGCGGAAGGCATGGCATTTATTTTCGAAATCGCAGCCTGGAGTGTTCCCACCACATCGGTATTTGCGGGCTTATTAAATCCAATATGACTGTCAGAAATCTGTACAAAACTGAAATCCGAATTGGGAATAATGAGGCCCTTCCTGATGCCACCCGTCGATTGATCAATCATTTGAGAGAGGCCATAGGATTTTAGTATCCCCCCTGACATCATCCATAAAACGCCTGTCCCCGCCCAGGCCATACATTTTAAAAAACCTTTTCGGTCAACGCCGTCTTTATTCTGATCATGAAAATGATCTGTCTGATTGTCGCTGTGCTGATTCATTATTATTTAAATTATTTGTTTATGTAAGACACAAAAAGAGATCATTTAATTTTCCGGCTGCAATTTTTTACACCAACCAAAGTATTTTCTTGATGAAACGGTTAAACAGGGTGGTTCCCGCTTTTGTTTCCGTTATGCTATACCAATAAATCCTAAATTGAACCGGGAATGGTTGAATTTCTTACATTCAAATAAAAACAGCCAATGGATAGCCAATCTGAAAATCCGATCAAAAAAGAGCCATCCTACACCTTAAAAGTCTGGCAGACCACGGCCATTGTTTGTTTAACCCTCACCATTATTTTGATTCTCCGGGTGGCCTTCAATGTATTGCTCATGGCCCTGGCGGGTATATTGATTGCTGTATATTTTCACGGACTGGCAGGTCTGATCGGAAGGAAAACAAAGTTGAACCGGAAGCTGTCCCTGTTTATTTCCATTGCCGGAACAATTATTCTGTTATCCCTGTTCATGTGGTTCATTGGCGCCAAAATACAGAGACAGGTTGCAGAATTGAGCAATACACTACCACAAACCATCCGGACAGCCAGGACAAAAATGTCTCAAACACCCATTGGCCAAAAAATACTGGAATATTCTTCAGGCAACAATTCGCAAAAATTAATGGATACTGCGACCAGTTTTTTTAGCACCAGTTTCGGTGTATTGGGAGATTTGTATATCATCTTATTTCTCGGAATATTTTTCACATCCGATCCTTCGCTTTATAAGGAGGGAATACTATTTCTTTTCCCGGCTCAGAAGAAATCGACGGGCAGAAATATTTTGAACCGGATCAGCATTGCACTGAAGGGCTGGCTGAAAAGCATACTCGTATCCATGCTGCTGATCACCATTTTGGTTGCAGTCAGTTTAAATTTTATAGGCATGCCGGTTACCATGGTGTTGGGCCTTATAACAGGCTTACTGGAAATCATACCGAATTTCGGGCCGGTGATCGCCATGATCCCTGGCGTCTTAATAGCTATAACGATAGGCACGAAAACAGCCATCATCGTTGCCTTGATCTATATTGCCTGTCAAACGATTGTCGCTAGTATTGTCACGCCCTTACTGCAAAAAAAGATTATCAACATGCCTCCTGCCCTGACTTTAACAAGCCAGCTGATCATGGGCACTTTATCCGGGGTGATGGGAATTATTTTAGCCGTTCCGTTGCTGGCTATCCTTTTTATTCTCGTTGATGAACTCTATATAAAAAGAAACGAAACTGAATTAAGCACGCAGTGAATTATTCAATCCACTGTTCAATTCCCCCAGGACTTATTACCAAATGAATAAGTTACACCAAGAGCCGGACCATTATAGCCCCACTTGAACATGCCTTCTGCATTGTTTTTATTCGCGGTAATTTTGAAATTAAGACCATTATAACCCAACCCGATATCCAGTTTATCAACCAACCGGTAGGTAAATAAAAGAGAGTAAGCAAAAATGCTTCCCGAAATATTCCCGATCGTCAGAGAGAGATAATCAATATCGAGATTCACGGCAAACCGGTCACTGAACGCATAGCCTCCCCAAAGCCCCAGATCAGGCAGCGGTGCAGTGAATCCAAAATCGCTGCTCGCAGATGCGCCTGCGTTCACTCCATTTACAGCAATTCCAACTTTTCCTCCGACCAAATGAGTACCAATCAATAAACCCAATTCATATTTCGGCTTTGCCAGAATCGCATAACCATAAGATACCTGGTAAATCGCCGTATTGAAAAAACTGCTTACAGTCGTATTTACATTATACGTCTTATCATTAAAAGTAATATCCTTTTTCAATGTATGGGTTGAACTTCGGGGAATATTGTAATAGTTCAGGTTCAGCCGGGATTTCCGGGAAATACGCCATTGGAAATTAGCTAAAAAAGTTAACTGATCAGATTTAAATCCCAGGTCCTTTTCAAAATCAATATCTGTTCCGACTGCTCCTCCCTTTGCGCTCACCTGGATACTGGTATTATTCACCGGTAAAAAACCCCCGGCAGAGATTTTAAACTTCTCAACATACCAGGGAGCTATTTTTTTCTCCGTTGGATTGTTATCGGGGGTTTGGGAATAAGAATTCAAAATGGAAAAAAGAAAAAAACAGGTAGTTGCTAATAATTTCATATAAAATTCAGCTTTGCAAATTGTCTTTCATTCACTGAAACATTCCCTGGCAAACAAATGTAACCAATTGGCTCCTTTCAACGTTATCCAACCCGTTTCAAGAAATAATATCTAATTTCATTGACGATTGAATATTATACCCTGTAATAAAAAAAATCATGGAAACAAACAGACTATCACATTCGCTTGCCAAAGCTTTGAATGAACAGATGACCAATGAAGCTCATAACGCCCAGATATACCTGGCCTATGCCGCATGGGCCAGCGAACAGGGTTATGATGGTATTGCTAATTTTTTATTCCGTCATGAGAATGAAGAACGCAATCATATGATGAAAATCCTGGAATATATATTAAAGCGGGGCGCTAAAGTAGTGGTAGCCCCTATCCCGGGTCCTGGTCCTAATCCAACCACTGTGCATGATTGTTTTGAAAAAGTTTTCAAATCTGAGGTGGAAAACACAACCAATATCTACCGGATCGTTGAAATGAGCATGACGGAAAAAGACTGGGCGACCTGGAATTTTATGCAATGGTTTGTAAAAGAACAGACCGAGGAAGAAACATTAGCGATCGATTTAATGGACAAGATTAAAATCGCGGGAGGTGAAAAAGCGTCGGATAGCGCACTCTTTGCGTTAAACCGGGAACTCGAAACAAAGCCGGATCAGGCGGTTCTGGCTCAGGATGTAACAGTGGAAAATCCCTGACAATATCAGATCCGGAAGGATCTGATCATGATCCGGTTTTTTTTATTTGCTCGAACCTTTGTTCGAACTCTATAGATTCAGGTAAAGAAATACAATAAGGCAGGAATGCATTCATTAGTTCAGGTGAATGCGTTTCCCTTTTTTGGGTTTTTAAATTGAAGTGTACAAAATTCGTCCATAAGAACGCTTTAAGAATCGTCTTGTCCAGATTCCACATACTCATTTCCACCAGTATTTCACGTTCATCCATCCTGACGATCGCAGACTGAATGAGAACAGTTTCCATCAGTAATGCCGGTTTCACGTAAGCAATCTGACTTTTGCTGACAACCCAGCTGATACCCTTTTCCCTTGCCAATTCATATATATTGAAATGGTGGTATTTCATTAAATGGTCCTCCCGGGCATTAATAAAATAATCCAGGTACCGGGAATTGTTCAGGTGATTAAAAGGATCGCAATCCGGGAAACGGATCAGTGATCTGCTCTCACAGGTTTTTTGAAGTTCTTCCATATAAATTACCGTTTCATTATTCAACAATTTACATGGTTAGCTCTTTTTAATGATTCACAATTTGTCCCGGCATTCCTTTTACATGATTCTCAGAACCTATTTGATTGATTTATAGTTGTATATAAAAAAGCAAAAAAATATTTACAAATAATGAACAGTGTTTAGTATGTTTGCACTGTAAACTTTACTCATGGGTATTACGGAGAGAAAAGAGAGGGACCGGGTAGAAATGCGGCAGCGGATCATCGATGCTGCCATCCAGATGTTCCTTGAAGAAGGATATGAAAAGACTTCTATCCGGAACATCGCCGAGAAAATTGAATACAGCCCGGCCACTATCTACCTGTATTATAAGGACAAGGATGAATTGCTCTATGATGTGCAGGGACAGGCTTTTGAAAAACTTGATCTTGCTTTTCATGAGAATGCCACTTCACCGGATCCAATCAAAAAGCTGGAACAAATCATGGAAACCTATATCCGTTTCGGGAAAAAAAATCCGGAACTCTACGACCTGATGTTTATTATTCGTGCCCCGATGAATGTGATGAAAGAAAAAGAAATATGGAAGAACGGGCATGATTCATTCGGGTTCCTGGTTCAATGCATTTCAGAATGCATTGAAAAAAAATTAATCCGTTACGACGATGTGATGATCGCTGCGCTTTCCGTCTGGTCGATGGGGCATGGACTGGTTTCTCTCGATCTCCGTTGCCGGTTTAAAGTGATGGATTTGGATGAGGAAATGATTGCTGCAGCTATTGAAAAATCAGTACAGGAATATCTTAAACTCATAAAGAATTGATATCAAAGTCAGGAATGACTCTTTTTTTTGCCATGATACTAAACACCGTTCATTAAATCAACGTTAATAATTATGAAACTACTGTTTATTCCACTGCTCCTGTTGATGGTACAGCAGATAAAAGCCCAGGAAAGCATACTGGAACATTATATTAGTGAGGCATTTAAAAATAATCAGGGCTTACAGGGCCAGCAATTGCAATTGGAAAAATCCATGTATGCATTAAAAGAAGCGCGTTCACTTTTTTTGCCGAATATTTCTTTTGGCGCCTCCTATTCGAAGGCAGACGGAGGCCGTACCATCGATTTGCCGATTGGCGATCTTTTTAATCCGGTTTACAAATCGCTGAACCAACTGACAAATTCGACCGCATTTCCAAACCTGCAAAACCAATCCATATTATTGAACCCGGATAATTATTATGATGCACGTTTTCGTACATCGTTTTTCCTGATCAATTCAGAAATTTATTATAACGAGAAAATAAAAAATGAAAATATATCACAGCAAAAAGCCGCAGTAAATGTTTACAAGAGGGAACTGGTTAAGGAAATAAAAACGGCTTATTATAAATATTACCAGGCAGTAAAAGCAGAAGAAATTTATAATAATGCACTGATGCTGGTAAATGAAAATATCCGCATGAATCAAAGCCTACTTAAAAATGGAATGCGTAACAGCACGGCACTCACCCGTTCTGAAACAGAAAAACAAAAAATAGAGGCATCAATTACCCAGGCTTCCGGTAACCGGAAGAATGTACAGGCTTATATCAATTTTCTGATGAACCAGTCGCTGGAATCACCTGTCATCCTGGATACGGCCAGCTTCATTACGGAAAATCAAACACTGACTTCCATTATGAATTCAAATACGGATGGTAGAGAAGAACTGCAGGAACTTCAATCCGTTATACAAACACATGAACTAAATAAAAAGCTTCAAAGTTCTTATCTGGTTCCCAAGCTGAATACTTATCTCGACCTGGGTTCACAGGGTTTCAAATTTCAATACAATAACAAGACGCAATATTATGTTTGGGGCCTTAACCTGGAGATGAATTTATTTGCAGGTGGACTGCATAAATACAGAATACAGCAGGCGAATGTCGGCAAGTTGGCAGCGGAATCCAGCTATAAGGAATCTTCCGCGCAAATGCAGATGCAACTGGTTCAATCAGTCAACAACCTGCACACAGCCATATCCGATTACCACAATGCTAAAACCCAGCTTTCTCTGGCCGAAAAATATTATACTGACCAAAACAAGGTATATAGGGCAGGGCAACTGCTTTATATCGAATTGCTGGACGCACTTACCCAACTCACGAACGCCCGTCTGCAGCTGGCCGTAACCATTGCCAATATGCAGGTTGCCTATGCTGACACGGAAAGAAACGCAGCCACTTATCCACTTAATAAATTATAACCTATGCAACGCATTTTATTTTCTCTGCTGATGATATCCACTGCTTTATCCCTGGCTTCCTGTACTGCCAGAACAGAACCGGTCAGGAAAATCGAATCGGATATTATTCCCGTTAAAACGATTCCGCTCAAAAAATACAATTCCACAGCTACCGTGACGGTTTCCGGACAGTTTACGACGGATGACGAAGTGATGCTTTCATTCAAGACCACCGGCATCATTAATAAAATTTATGTTAAAGAAGGAGACGCCATTCAAAAGGGCCAGTTACTCGCAACTCTGAATCTGACTGAAATTGATGCGAGTCTCCAACAAGCCCGGCTGGCATATGAAAAAGCGAATCGGGATCACGAGCGTCTGATTAACCTGTACAACGATAGCGTGGCCACGCTTGAGCAGGTTCAAAATGCAAAAACTACGATGGACCTTGCGGCCCAGCAATTAAACAGCGTGCAATTTAACCATCGCTATTCTGAGATCAGAGCGGAAGCCAGCGGTTTTGTTTTGCGCAAACTGGCCAATGAAGGACAACAGGTAAGTTCCGGAAATGCCGTGTTTCAGACCAACGGTGCAGGATCCGGAAAGTGGATATTACGGTCAGGTGTAACCGATAAACAATGGGCCGCCATAAAAACAGGTGATGCCGCCGGGATCGGAATTGCTTCTACCGGCGGACAAACGGTTGCCGGTAAAGTGACCAGAAAATCTGAAGCAGTGGATCCTGCCAATGGATTATTCAGTATAGATATCACAATAACCGGAAGCCATTTCGGAAAAATTGCTACGGGTATGTTTGGCAATGCCATCATTACAACGGGCAGGAGTAAAAGCCAAGGGAAAAATCTGTCCGACACCTGGTCAGTTCCCTATGAAGCCCTGCTGGACGGAGACGGCAGCACAGGATATGTTTTCGTTACAAACGATAACAAAACAGCCAACCGGGTGAAAGTAGTTATCGCAGGCATGGAAAAAGATCATGTAATCATCAGCCAGGGATTAGAAAATTCCGGTTCCCTGATTATTTCGGGAAGCGCCTACCTGACAGACCATAGCGCTATCACCATTCAATAAAAACTCTATGAAAATAGCCAACTACGCAGTTAAGAATTACCAGTTCACTCTGGTAATATTCATTATGATCATTGCATTGGGTGTAACTACCCTTTTGAATATGCCCCGTTCGGAAGATCCTGAAATGCACGCGCCTACTTATACGATTGTCGTAGTTTACCCGGGCACCAGTCCGAAGGATATGGAAGAGCTGGTTGTTAAGCCACTCGAGAAAGAGATCTGGGGACTCGAGAACATCAAACGGATCCGTACAAGCATTGGCGATGGTGTCACAGCCCTGCGAGTGGAATATAAATACAGCAGTAATGTAGATAACAAGTACCAGGAAATTGTTCGAGTCGTAAACAGTAAAAGACCTGAGCTGCCCCCGGAAATTGTAAGTATTGAAGTAAAAAAATTCCAGCCTTCCGATGTAAATATTATCCAGATCGCCATGATCTCTGAAAACGCATCCCGTGAGAAACTGAAATATTATGCAGAAAAACTCCAGGACGAACTGGAAAAATTACCCGCATTAAAAAAAGTTGAAATCAATGGATTACCGGAACAGGAGGTCCGGGTAGAGCTTGAGCTTGCAAAAATGACACAGATGCACCTGCCGCTGAGTTCCGTAACCGGCAGTCTTCAAAGCGAAATAGCCAATATCCCTGGTGGGAGTATTGACGCGGGAAACCGAAGTTTTAATATTAAGACCAGTGGCAATTTCCAGACCATCGAAGAAATAAAAAATACGATTGTTTCTGCCGGTTCGGGTAAAAATATTTACCTGAAAGACATTGCAAAAATTTATTATGGATTTGAAGATACCAAGTATAAAACCCGACTGAATGGCCACCGGTGTCTCTTTATTACAGCGGCGCAGAAAGAAGGTGAAAACATAAGCAAAACAAAAGAGTCGTATGAGCCGGTACTCGCTCAATTCAAAAAAACCCTGCCGGGCAATATTGATCTCGTGCAGAATTTTGACCAGGCTGACAATGTGAACAGGCGCCTGGGCAACCTGGGAGAAGATTTCCTGATTGCCATTTTACTCGTCGCAGTCACCTTACTGCCACTCGGTTTCCGGTCTGCCATGATCGTTATGATTTCCATTCCGCTTTCCCTCTCAATCGGTATTGTTTTGCTGAATCTTTTTGGGATCAACCTGAACCAGCTCAGTATTGTCGGGCTGGTTGTCGCGCTGGGACTATTGGTAGACGACAGCATCGTGGTCGTAGAAAATATTGAACGCTGGATGCTCGAAGGCCATTCACGGATGCAGGCAACGCTCAAGGCGACCGGCCAGATCGGCAAAGCAGTTGTGGGATGCACCATTATGCTAATTATTTCTTTTATGCCATTGGTATTTTTACCTGAAGGTTCCGGTGATTTCATTCGTGGTCTGCCCATGGCGGTTATCTTATCTGTTTTTGCATCCATGCTGGTTTCGCTGACCATCATTCCATTCCTATCGAGCCGTCTTTTGAAAAATCATGTATCGCCGGACGGAAATATTTTCATGCGCCTACTAAAACGCGGGATTCACGGGAGCTATGCGCGTCTGCTGGACAGAGCATTGAACAAACCGGCCCTTACAATTGGAATTGCTGCATTATTATTCGGCGGATCCTTGTACGTTTTTAAAATCATCGGATTTGGGTTGTTCCCTTCGTCTGAAAAACCACAATTCCTGGTCAATATAACAAGTCCGCCCCAGTCAAATATTGCATACACCGATAGTATTACGCACAATATAGAAGCGGAATTGAATAAAGAACCGGCGATTACTTACTTTGCCAGCAATGTGGGCAAGGGAAACCCGCGTATCTATTATAATGAGGTTCCGGAAAATGAGCGCACGGACTATGCACAGATTTTTGTGCAGCTGGATAACAAAACTGCACCCGATAAAAAACTCCAGTTGATCGAATCACTAAGAAAAAAATGGACACCTTATCCCGGAGCGAAAATAGAAGTGAAGAATTTTGAACAGGGTCCTCCGGTAGTTGCACCCGTGGAAGTCAGATTGTTCGGTGATAACCTGGATACCCTGCGGAGTATTGCGGCAAAAGTTGAAGTCATGCTTCATAACACAGATGGCACCATTTATATAAACAACCCGGTCGACTTACTCAAATCAGATATCAAAGTAGACATCAACAAAGAGAAGGCACAGCTGATGGGAATTCCAACTGTGAATATTGACCGGACCGTCCGTCTTGCCGTTGCCGGATTAAATATGGGAAGCTATACGGATGACAATGATAAAGACTATTCGATCCTGCTCACGAGTACGAAAGAAGAACGACCCACACTGGATGTTTTCAATGATCTGTATGTAAATAACAGTCTGGGAGTGGCCATACCGGTGGGTCAGGTATCCAACCTGAAACTGGAAACTTCTCCGCAGGTTATCAATCACCAGGAGAAGAAACGGGTGGTTTCAATAAAAGCGAACGTGAAAAAAGGCTTCCTGGTAGACCAGGTAATCAATAACGTAACCAAAAAAATGGACAACATGTTGTTACCTGCGGGCTATAATTATGAAATGGGTGGCGAGGTGGAATCACGCAAAGATTCTTTCGGAGGTTTTACAAGCATCATCATCATTACGGTATTTCTTTTTATTGCCGCACTGGTTTTATTGTTCGGCACTTTTAAAAGTACCCTGATCGTATTGTCAGTTATTCCACTGGGAATTGTAGGAGCCGCATTGGCCCTTTGGTTAACCGGAAATTCATTATCCTTCGTTTCGATTATCGGATTGATTGCTTTGGCAGGTATTGAAGTGAAGAATACCATTCTGCTGGTGGATTTTACCAACCAGCTGCGCAGTCAGGGTAAGGATTTGGATTCGTCTATCCGTGAAGCAGGAGAGACACGTTTCCTTCCCATTGTACTGACTTCATTAACTGCCATTGGGGGCTTGATGCCTATTGCGCTTTCTACGAACCCATTGATTGCTCCCCTGGCAATCGTATTGATCGGGGGATTGATCAGTTCGACACTATTGTCACGCGTCGTAACTCCTGTTGTTTACAAACTCATACCACCCGCAGTGAGCAAAACTACTTAACGGAAATAAAAACTAAAATCTCAGTGGAATGGTTATCGTTCAATCGGGATTTCGACCAACAAAGTGCATCCTTTTTCAGGCTCTGTAATAATTTTTGCAGAGCCATTGAAAGATTCTACCCGGCTGAAAATATTTGCCAGGCCGATACCGTTTCCTTTTTTATTCAAATCGAATCCAACACCATTATCCCGGATTACAAAAGCCACATGGTCAGGATAAGTGAGTATCTGGATTACTACTTCAGAAGCGGAGGCATATTTTTCGATATTATTTAACTGTTCCTGTATAATCCGATAGAGGGTTTCCTTTACTTCAGCGGATACCAGGTTTTCATCCATACGGCTTAATTCCACCCGGATGGACGTCCCATCGCTTTGATATTTTTGGGCCAGCAATTCCACAGACTGTTTAAAACCATTTTCTTCAAAACGGGGCAACACCATTTTGTGAGAAAGGTTTCTCACTTCTGACATCGCCTCCTGAGTATACGCTATACATTCTTCAAAAATCGGAAGGCTTTTTTCGGGATGTGCAAGGCAAAACCCTAATTTCATCTTGATTGCTGCCAGTAACTGGCTGATATTGTCATGTAATTCCTGCCCCAGCCGGGTACGTTCTTTTTCCTGAGCCTGCAATATTACCCGGGTTATTTTTTTCTGTTCCTCCAATATACTTTTCAGTCTCTCCTGTTCCAGGCGACGCAATTCTGAAACATCAATGTGCATGACGACTGCGCCCGAATATTCCTGATCCTGCAGCGGAGTGGCCACCATGCGAAACCATCTTTGTAAATTCGGAGTGTCACAGGAGTATTCAAATATGAACTCTTTGATATTATTTTTAAGTACTTTTTGAATACCATTCGCCACCGTTTTCCCGTCCTCTTCTTCCAGGCCCATCGTTTTTTTCGAAATGGAAATATAATTTTCCTGTAAACAATAATTCTGACCCGCATATCCATTTTGGTCTGCAAATTTTTTCCAGGAATCATTTACTTCGATGATAGTTCCATTCTCATCCAGTAACGCAATATTAGCCGGAAGTGTATTCAGGATAGCTGACATTCTCACCGTAGATAGCCTGATTTCATCTTCGGCCTTCTTTCGTTCAGTTATATCTCTTGAAAAACAGGCTGTCCCGACTACCACTTCGCCTTCGTATATCGGATAAAACGAAAGTTCCGACCATAATTCTTCCGGCTGTTCGGTATGCTCAAGTTCGGTAAATGCTATACCGGAAAACGCCCGTTCATAACACTGTTTTAAATGAAATACTTTGTCAATTTTAAAAATATCGTTGAGTATATTGGCGCCTTTGACTGGCTTCACGCTTGATATTGCCATCACCTTTTCATCAAAAGCGTGATTCGAAGTAATCAGTTTAAAATTTCGGTCAACGCTCCACATCAGGTCCCGGGTATTATTTATTAGTGCATGGAGATTATTGTGATCAAATTCTTTCTGTTGCTCGGCCATTTTGTTGCCAGTGATATCGCGTCCGGTAATGCAAATACCGGATATTGAATTTCTCTTTTTGACCGGACTGAAAGAATAATTAATCCAGAACGTCTTGCCCAGAGGTGAAATATATAATTTATCGTATTGAACCGTTTCACCAGATAATATTCTTGAAATAACCGCTGCGAAATATTCCTTTCGAAGGTCTTCAATGAAATGAAAGATACTTTGTCCCTTTGAAATGATTTTTTCAGTAACATGAAGTATGCTGTCTTTTGCCCTGTTATTGAAATCCTTTATTATACCATCCGTATCCGTTAATATAAACGCTTCCGAAGCGCTGTCAAAAATAGCCTTCAGATTTTCTTCGCTTTTTACCAGCGATTGTAAAGTTTCAGACTTTTCTTTTTCCGTCCTTCGCCGTCTCAGGGCATCATCAATTGCCTTTGGCAATCTGGACAGGCGATCCTTTAATATATAATCATCTGCACCCTGTTTAATAATATCCGCGGCAAACTCCTCCGATACGGCTCCGGTCACCATAATAAATGGTATGTTCAGGGCTCGTTTATTGACTATGTGTAAGGCCTCCTTTGCATCGAACTGATATAAGGAATTATCAGCCAGAATAAGATCAGGCTTAAAACTTTCCAAATCCTCCAGGAAGGATTCTCTGGTCATAGCCAATTTAAAAACATACAACTGACCATTCTTTTTTAACGACCGTTGTACAAGTTCAGTGTCTGTTTCGCTGTCTTCCAGCATTAATATGTTCAGAGACGAAGTCATCTATTCATTTTTAACTACGTGGTTGGTTTAATATCAACCAATAAAATCCAAGGTTCTTTATAGCCTGAGTGAACCCTTCAAAATTTACCGGCTTTACGATATAACTATTAGCGCCGAGCTTATAACATTTCTGTATATCCGGATCTTCCTTTGATGACGTGAGCATAATGACCGGGGTAGCCTTCGTCATTTCATTTGCCTTTATTTGCATCAGCACTTCAATGCCGTTTATTTTCGGCATTTGAATGTCCAGCAGGATGATTTTGGGAGGGTATCTGATATCCCGGCTATCTTCGTATTTGCCTTTACCAAAAATGAAGTCAATCGCCTCTGCACCATCCAGCACATGAAAAAGATTATTTGCGAGGTGATTTTTCTTTAACTCCCGGATGGTCAGTTCAGCGTCATCAATATTGTCTTCAATCAATAATACCTCGATCGAATTATGATCCATGGATAATGAGGTTTAATTCTGTAATTTTTGCATATAAATTTATTTTACGGGCAGACTGAAATAAAAACTCGCGCCATTGTCCACCTCACCCTCCGCCCAAACTTTGCCTCCATGGCGCGAAATAATTTTTTCAACGATGGCAAGGCCTACTCCGGTACCTTCAAATTCGTTTATTCCATGGAGACGCTGGAATACCTTGAAAAGTTTATCAGTATATTTCGGATCGAATCCGACCCCATTATCTTTTACACGGAAAATCATCTGATCCTGGTTTTGAATAGAGCTTATTTCAATTTTGGGCTTCGATTGCCCGGCTGAATATTTCATGGCATTTGAAAGCAGGTTGATCCATACCTGGTGCATAGTATTAACATCTCCATACATGGCCTGCATCGGATGTATGGTCCAGCTGATCTGGCTTCTGACCGTCTTTTGTTCAAGTTCCAGTATCACCTGACCGACCATTTTGTTCGTTTCGATCGTTGTCTTGTTCATTTCATGCCGGCCCATCCTTGAGAAAGTCAACAGGTCGTCAATCAGGTTGCCCATTTTCTGGGTGTTATTTTTTATCACCCCGGTCAATCGTCTGGCCTCATCATCCAGTTTACTGCTGTATTCTTCTTCCAGAATCGTGGTAAAGCCTATAATGCTTCGTAAGGGTGCCCGCAGATCATGGGAAACAGAGTAGGAAAAAGCTTCTAATTCTTCATTTTTCTCCCTCAGTTGCTCGGTACGTCGCATAACCCTTTTTTCGAGTTCAACATTTAACCGGTTAACTTTGGACTCTGCTTTTTTTCGTTCCGTAATGTTTTCCAACAATGCGACAAAATATCCATTGACCGGGCTATATAAGGAGACAGCAAACCACACATCTAACAATACCACATAGGTCTCAAACTTTTCAGGAATACCCGTTAATGCCACCCGGCTGATTCTTAGTGCATATTCAACATCTGACTCCAGTAAACCGGGCATAATTTCGGATAGGTTTCTACCCGTTAGGTTTTTTAATCCTGTTTGCAGTTCATATTCATCATTTACGGCCAGGTAAGTAAAATCCAGCAGTTTTCCATCCACAAAAATGCATTTGCAATAAGCAAATCCACTCAGCATATTTTCAAAAAGACTACGATATAATTTTTCGCTTTTTATCAGACTCTCTTCGGTCTCCTTTCTTTTGGTTATGTCCCTGTAGTTCGCAACGATCGCATTCAGACCTTTTATACCCAGCATATTGGTAAGGGAACCTTCCATCCAATAATAGTGTCCCTGGGCATGCTGAAACCTGCCCTGAAAACTGACAGGAACGCCAGGATTGGACAAACTTTCTTTGATTTTTGTCTGCAAAGAAAGCAGGTCCTCCGGATGTGCCCTGGTCATCGAATTTGCAGCAGCCGGCACTCCGGTTATTTTGGCTGAAGCCGGACTGCGGTATAGAATATTCGAAAACTCGTCGGTCAGGGCAATTCCTTCTGCACTGTTTTCAATCAAAGCACGAAACCGTGTTTCGCTGGCAGCAAGCGCCTCCTCCGTTTTCTTTCGCTCCGTTATATCCGATCGTATGGCAATATACTGGTAGGGCAGTTTTTTTTCATCGAGAAAGGGAACGATCGTTGTATCAACCCAATAAATAGTGCCATCTTTTGCCTTATTCTTTAGTTCTCCCTTCCAGATTTTTCCACTTTGAATGGTCGTCCATAAATGTTTTATAAAGTCCTTCGAGTGAAAACCGGAACTAATCATTCTATGATCCTGCCCGATCAATTCTGCCGGCCTATATTTAGAAATTTTACAGAAATTATTATTTACATATCTGATGATGCCTTTTTTGTCTGTTATGGCCACAATACTGGATGCATCCAGAGCGAATTTATAGTCTGATATTTCCTTACTCGTTTTCCTTTCCTTTTCCTCATCTTCAATGTTCTCCGTCACATCGCGAAAATTAAAAACGATAGCTTTTATATTTTCATCATTTAAAAAATTTGTTGAAATACCCTCCAGCCAGATATATTTTCCGTTTTTATGGAGATTTCTAAATAATGAATGTATTGGCAAACCCGGGTTTGTCATTATATCTGCCCCAATTTTCCGGGCCATATCGATATCATCCGGATGTATATTTTTCATTCCGCCTTTTTCCATCACTTCCTCGTTTGACCACCCGGTGATCCGAAGGGCAGACGGGCTTCTATAAATGATATTCAGTGAACTATCGAGTAATGAGATAACATCATTGTTATTTTCTATCAAAGCCCTGAATCGCCTTTCATTATCATATATTTCCTGCGTCCTTTCTTTTATTTTGAACTCCAGTTCTTTATTGTTTTTATTTAATTCTTTTTCGAGTTGCTTTCTTTTACTGATATCCTTGATAATAAAAACCAGGGCAATGATCTCTTCATGCTGGTTTTTTGCAAGATTCGCATTTACTGCACCGAAAAAACTGGATTCATCTTTATGAAAAAAATTCATTTCAGATTGCCAATATCCTGTCTCCAATATTTGCTCTATAATTTCTGCAACCTGGTGATGGGATAGTCCAATGATTTTTAAGGACAGCATCTTTTTACCCAATACTTCCTCTTTATGGTATCCGTAAAAAATTTCAGCTCCCTTGTTCCAACTGATAATGTCTCCGTCCAGACCAACGGAGACGATGGCGTCTGTCGATTGATCTACCAGGCCAGCTAGGTAATTCACCTGCTCATGTAGCTTTTTTTGCTCCGTAATATCACGGGTGATTTTAACATACCCCTTTAACTGCCCGGAATCGTCTTTTAACGTGGAAAAATTTACGCCTGCCCAGAACATAGATCCGTCTTTTCGAACACGCAATCCCTCATCTTTGTAGCTTCCTCTTTCTTTTGCCAGTTGGAGATTCTGTCTGGGAATATTTTTAATGATGTCGTCATGGGTATAAAATATTTCGATGGGCTGCCCAATGATCTCTTTTGCTTTATATCCTTTAATATGTTCAGCGCCAAGATTCCAGCTTTTCACATTACCATTCAGGTCGATCATAAAAATGGCGCAATCCTTTATACTATCTACCAACAGGTGCATACTCTCTTCACTTTCCCATGGTAATATTTCTTTTGCGTACTTCATCATGATAGGGCTGGCTCTGTCGGTTATTATTTGAATGATACGAAAGGCAACACCTTCGGTATAAATCAGCATAACGGAGTAAAAAACAATGTCAGGCCATACTGGGATATCCAGATTTTGCCCTCTATGGAGTAAACCAAAGCAGGTTGTCAGGACTACTGGTAGCAATAAAACTGCTGATAATATAATTTTCCTCCAAAATTTCATTATCTACGTGTTTTAAAGGGCGGACTTGATCAAAATCCTAAAATTATTTTAGCCATTCATTTAAGATTTGCAGCCTCAAGTGCGATCCACTGTGAGAACTGAAATTAAGTGGTCTATTTTTCGACCAATATGCTAGCGGTGGGAAGTATTGTAGAGTGGTACCACAAGGTATTATTAAATTGTAGACAATCCTGTTAAAGCGAAAAATATTAAAATTGCATATCGTACTAATATGCAAACGGCTCCATTTATTAATTTCAAGTCCCCCTACCGAAATTTCATAGCTACGTAATTTTACGATAGGCTTCATCTAAGTGTTTTCATGTAGTTGCATTTGCCATTTTTCAAGAAAGTGAATCGCAGATTCTATTATAAGGAGCGTTTAAAGACGTTCTTTTATAGCGGGGTGATTAAAATAAATATGACCAACGGAGATGGAGGAATTGCAGTTTACCCGAATCCGGTTACCGGTAATCTGGTGCATGTTCTGATGACCGGCCAGCAAAAGGGAGGGTATCAAATTACTATTTACAACAATGCCGGAGCACGGGTGTTGGTTACAGAGATGACGTACGATGGGACAAATTCAATCAAAACCATTGTTTTCGATAAATTCTTTGTGCACGGAACCTATTATTTTGAAATAAACGGACCCGGAAAGAAAAGTAAAACATTTAAACTTTTTATTGATTGAATCCGTTGCGTCGGAATCTCTCTTGTAGTTGTTTCCACTACAAATTAAAGAGAAGATGTTGATAGGTTTTTCATGGTTCATTCTATTTTTAATGACCCCTTTTCAGCGTTACTTTGTTCTACAATCAATCGAAATATACCTTCTGAAAAAGCCCGAACCGAACATAAGAAAAATCCAGATCCTACCCTTTGAAAACCAAGCTGATGACTTCAATGATCCTTATGAAAACCTGACATCCGTATCCTGACCGTTCAAACCTCGATCAGAGCATAAATCATTGAAATACCAAAAGCTGTCCGGTTACGGTTTCGTTTCAACGAGACCGTAACTTTTTTACTATTATCAAACAAACAACCCATGAATAAAATCCGGATCCTTGTAGCGGAAGATCATAAACTGATTCGTGAAACCTGGACTTCCATTTTAAATATGGATCAGCGATTCGAGGTGATTGCCGCATGTGCTGATACAACAGAAGCCATTACTGTTGCGCGGAAAGCGCACCCGGATATTATTCTGATGGATATAAATATTCTTCCCCTGAATGGATTTCAGGCGACTGCGAGTTTATCTCATATAGTGCCGGATTCAAAAGTCATCGGGCTGTCATTTCATACCGAAATGCTGTATGTGCAGAAAATGTTTTCTGCCGGCGCCAGGGGATATCTGACAAAAAATTCCGGATGTGAGGAATTGACCGATGCGATCATACGCGTTTATAGTGGTAATATTTATGTATGTTCAGAAATACGGGAAAAAGGATTTGAAGTAGTAGCGCTTTCTCAGATGAATATTCCGGAAACCTCTCCGCTCACAAGCAAAGAAATTCAGATTTCTCATTTTATTCAGGATGGTCTTCGCTCAAAGGAGATTGCAGGGAAACTGAATATTTCAGTCAGAACAGTCAACGTTCACAGGTATAATATATTCAAGAAGTTAAATATAAACAGTTCCCTTTCACTGGTAAGCCTGCTCAATTCAAGGGATGGTTATACACAATATGCGGCAAATGGACGGTAGGAATATTAGAAGTGAAATTGGTCAAATATGCTTACATTGTATATAACCAAGCCATATGCTAAAAATCATTATTGCTGATGACCATGCAGTTGTTCGTAAAGGTCTAATACAGATACTAATGGAGGCATTCCCCAATGCCACAATCGTTGAAGTAACGGATGCTGAATCACTTCTTAAGAAAATATTCAGCGAATCCTGGAATCTGGTCATTTCAGATATCTCCATGCCCGGCAACAGCGGATTAGATGCATTGCAGCAAATTAAAAAGCATTATCCCAAATTACCGGTTCTTATACTGAGTATGTATTCGGAAGATCTCTATGCCATCCGCGTGCTAAAAGCTGGGGCAGCCGGTTTTCTGAATAAAGATTTTGTACCGGAGCAATTGGTAAATGCCGCATACAGGCTATTGGGTGGTAAAAAATATATAACTCCGAATATTGCTGACAAACTGGCCGGCACATTGGTTCTGGAGAGCGATAAACCACCGCATGAAAGCCTTTCGAACCGGGAGTTCGAAGTGTTCAAATATATTGCATCCGGTCAAACGGTTTCCGATATCGCCAGCAGACTTTCTCTCAGCGTAACCTCCATCAGTACTTATCGGGCCCGCATCATTGCTAAAATGAATTTGAAAACAAATGCGGATATTATGCTCTATTCAATAGAAAACAAATTAATTTGATTCTGTCCGGACGTATTATTTGAAAAATGTTTCGAGTATCAGCCAAAGGAGAACCGGTATTCCGATCGCGGTTAAAGCTGTATTCAGAACACTTATCTGGTAGATCCTTGAAGTCATTTTTTTCTGAGTTCTTCCGCTATCCATCAATGTTTCTATTTTCTGTTCCATCATCTGGTTTTTAACCAGGTAGTCAAGAGCGCCAAACTGGTCTGAATGGATTGCCGGCATAATATTTTCCTTCATGTTAATATTTACAATAAGGGTATTCGAATTCGAATACCCGGCATTTCCGGGAGCTTCGCTTCTGTGTAAATAATCCAAACTGGAGTTCATTAATAAGGTGTCAGGGTTCTGATTAAGATTGTGCAAATATTTACTGCAGGTGCGGAATCCTGTATTCCTTCTGTAACATACACTACGGCTTATTTTTCTGCAAACACCCGGGAAACAGGTATCCCCGGCGAACTGTGAAGAATAGGATTCTGAATTAGTTTTCATAAATAGGTATTGGATTTGGGATGATCGACTGCGGGTAAATATGGCATTGAAAAGCTGTCATTTAAGACCTGTTGTAAAGAAACAATTATGAATGCCTCTTCACAATAGAGGTAATTATATTCCTGCTGTATGAATCGTAATTGAAAAATTGTAGAATAACTACTACGTGCGTTGCTTCAACCTAACCAGGCGCCCCGGATGGATTTTATGAACCCTCGGGATTATGACGACTGGTGGAAGGAACGTTCCGATTCAGCCTTTCAGAAAGCGGCCATCCGGATTTATCATGATGCAAACCATGCTGTAGGTATCATTTCTACAATATTAAAATAAACAGTCCTGTAGTTGTTCATAACATTAAATATCAATTAGCCGCACCTAACTGTACTGGTATTCTACTTATTACCACGGATCAGATTTTCTATTTCAGATTTTTGTAAAAATCGGTTTAAAATCAATACCGGAATTTGAATTGGATGGCCCAATTATTGAGTCCTTTCGATTCTCCGGCAATCCCCTTTAAAATCTAAATCTATTTCCCGAAAAATTATTTTACTTGTATATAGTTGGGCTGCCTGCCTGACCGGTTTTTCTCAAAACCCATCTTATCGCGTGCCGGTTGTTGTTCATATAATCAGCAAAAATCCTTCTTTGATAACCGATCAGCAGATCCGGGATGTGGTAGATGATCTCAATAATGCATTCTCCCATACAGGAAATTACGGTACAGGCAGCGGTGCAAACACCAGAATAAAATTCGCCCTCGCCCGGATTAATCCGGACGGAGGAATCAGCACAGGGATTACACGCACGCAATCGATACTTGGGGATCTGGATGCTGATATTGAAAATGACCGATTGAAAAAACTGATATCCTGGGATACAAAAACCTATTGTAATATCTGGCTTGTAGATAGTATAAAAAATGAGTACTTCAGTTATTTCTCCTGCGGCAGCTGGATCAGAAGACATAACACGGGTTATACCAGTTTTTCTCCCGACGGCGACTATCGCGACGGTATTGTGACATATGAACTGGGCTCTGTCCTGGCGATGCTGATGGGTAAATACCTGGGGATGAACTATACTTTTATTTTAGGAAGCTGTGCCAATACAAATTGCGATTCGGATGGAGACGGTATCTGTGATACACCACCTGTTTCAGGTCCCGGAACTTCCTGTACGGCTTATCAGAATTCATGCAGTACGGATACACTGAGTGGTTTTACGAAAGATATGCCGGACCTGAATTCAAATTTCATGAGCTTCAGCGGACCCTGCACAAATTCGTTTACCGAAGGCCAGGCCACAAAAATGCGGAACACGCTGGCAGGTGTGCGCAGCAGCCTGTTTGCACAAGATAAATGCGACCCTCCCTGCACTGAAAACATAACGGCCTATTTTACGAGAAATAACTGGCTACCCAGGGCAGGGGATCTGATTCAATTCAATAGCTCCTCTGCAGGTGGAACGAATTACCAATGGACCGTCAATGACCAACCCGCTGGTGTTAACAATCCGGATTACGCACAAAGCTTTGCCCTACCCGGAAGATACAAGGTATCACTGAAGGTTTTCAATACAGATCAAACCTGCTTCGCTGGTTATTCCGATTCGGTTATTGTCGGCTGCGGCGTTTTGGCCAGGTTCTTTCCTGACAAAAGGATAATCGCGTCGAAAGACCAGATTCTGAAAGATTCGATTCTGTTTACTAACCGCTCTGTGAATGCAGTCGCCTACCAATGGTGGATCAGTAATGATGTCGGAATGTCTCCGCAAATCATCAGCACTGGAAATAATTTAAACCAGGTATTTGCTTCGCCTGGCCAATACTCGGTATGGCTGGTAGCTTCCAATGGCGGCTGTTCGGATACAACGGATCCGTTTAATTTTACAGTTAACGATCCTACGGTGGATGCAAGCATCGACATTCATGATATAACCTGTTATGAACAAACAAAAATAAAGCTGGTATTTCGGGTTTGTAATCAGGGATATGCCCCGGTACCTACTGGTACCCCGGTAAGTTTTTATGACGGTGATCCTACTACGGATACGGCAAAAAAACTGGATACCGTTTATCTGTTGCCGGCGACCATACAGGGGAGATGTTGTAATAGCTTTAGCACGATACTAAATGTGGGAAGGCCGGGCCTTAACCGTATCTATGCAGTTGTCAACGACGATGGCAGAAGTATACCCATTCAATTACCCAACACAACACTTCCCGAATCATTGTTCAGCAACAATGTTGTTCTAGCAGACAATTTTCAATTTAGAGTAAAAATCAATCCTCCCTCAGCAACCCTGATACCCGGAGATACGCTGCAACTTTCAGCCACGGCTGGTCCGGGAATTGTTTCTGCTTATTTATGGAGCAATCCACCGGGACTCAGTTGTACGGATTGTTCAAGTCCGGTTTTTATTGCGGGAAAGGAAGATGTCTCCAAAAAAGTAATCGCCACCAGCGATGACCACTGTACGGACAGTACGTTCATTGTTATAAAAATACCCTTTGCCGATGATTATACGATTCATATTGACAGTATGATCTGCGCGGATAATGATCGTGTTTTCGGTGCTTTTACCGTAAATAATCATTTCAAACGCGGTGTTATACCCAATGGTTTAAAGATTTCATTTTACGAAGGCAATCCTGCAACGGATACCGCCCGGCTTCTGCAACCGGTGTATACTTTGAAAACGAATAACCAGGTAGATCATATCCACTTCACTGATTTTTTAGAAGGGATTGAGCCCGGATCTTTTTATGCAGTTTTAAACGACAGCACCCGCCCGACTCCTGCAAGTCTTCTGGCAGACAGCCTCTTCCCTGAAAAAGATTATACAAATAATACGGATAGTTTTTTCTATACCCCCTTTACTGTTTCTGTTTATCCTTCGGACACCACGGTAACCCGGGGAACGCATATCCCCCTTCGGTTTGAAGCATCTGGAGGTCAGCCGGTTTCTTTTAACTGGTATCCTGCGGAATTGTTGTCCTGTTCAAATTGCACTGATCCGGTAGTCACACCAGGAGCCAGCCAAAGATTTGAGCTGGATGTTCAGAATCAATATGCGTGTAAGGCGAAATCATATGCACAGATAAATACCGTTTCGGGTGGCAAAGTAAGCATTCCAAATGCCTTCACACCCAACGGAGATGGCCGCAATGACGTTTTTTATGTGATGGGCAGTCAGGAAGTAAAGGTTATTAAAAGCTTCTCTGTTTTCAATCGCTGGGGTGCGGCCGTTTTTTCAGAAAATAATGCTCCGCCAAATGACGCTGGTTTCGGCTGGAGCGGACTCATTAATGGCAGACCCATGAGTGCAGAATCTTACGTATATGTTATAGTCATCGAATTTAAAGACGGATCAGAACAGGTTTACCGGGGATCGGTAGTCTTAATTTTATGAGATTCAGTATATAGATGGTACCGAACCGCTCGTGACCTGGGGCACCGTATTATTGAAATAAGGAGCATTGGTTTCAATTCTTGCATTATGGCATAATACCAACTGCCATTGGTTATGATAAAAGTGGTACACTTCAACGAAACTAATGTACTGATCAATGACGCCAGTCATGACAGCCAGTTTAAACCGGACATTCGCCCGGCCGAAAATCCAGGCGTAATTTCCATCTATCGTAGCGGTTACCTTTTCAGGAATTATGAACATATATTTAATTCTTCCGGAACCGATATCCTTCAGGAAAGAATTTTTATTATCAATTACACCGCTCGAATGGATAAAGGTCAGACTATCTGCCAATAAGACTTTTAGAAGGGATGTATCCTGATGGACCATCGCATCACAACGCCTTTTTTCGATGGCCATCAGTTTTTTCACGTCCTCTGACTGTGCGTTTAACCTGACACTCCATGCCAGCATAATACCGCTAAATAAGACAATCCTGAAGATTATATTTGATTTCATTGAACGAAAGGGCTAGATTTTAAAAGGGACGAATTACCATTCAAATGTCGTAATTCTTTCATTAATTCCTCCTGTTGCCTTGTCTGAACAACAGTCGTTGCTATAAAAACCGGATCCAGGGTTTAGTTTTCAACGGAATTCGATAAAATTTGTTGCTTTCCGCCTGCAATTAACGGATTTGAATTAGAAATTTGCGAGAAGGACAAATCGGCCGGTGATAACCTTATTCGAAGGACGCTACCGTATTAATGTAACTATTTTTTTACTTCAAAAAAAACAACCTGACTGCCTGGTAATCCCATTTTTGAAAGGCCCATGACAACAGCGGCGTATTTACCAGGAATGTCCGATGAATAAAAGAGGATTGATTTTTTCTGATCATCTGTCATTATTTGTGGCGACCAATACAGGACCGTCCTGTAATCGGGAATCCGGCTGTTTATCTGATCCTCCGTTTCATATGCAGGAGAGAAAAATTCTCTTTGTTCGGGAATTCCCGGGTAATCAAGAACCGAGGGATGAGAATTCAATTGAATACCGTTCAGGTCTCCTTTGTAAGTGGTCACATTAACTACTCCGTTAAAATACTGGTACCCGATAGAATATTCCCTATTCATTAAATCCAGCCGCCTGATCTTTACGGGGTCCTGTTGAAATAATTCATTAGCATCAAAAAAAGGAACACCGTCGATCAGGATCAACGGTTCGTCGTCGAAAAATTCCCTTTGCGGTTTGTTTGCCAGATATAATTGAAACTTATTCCTTTTCTGAACAACATTGGTGGATATCACGTACTCCCGGATCACTTCTTCCATGGTCTGGAAGCGGGTGTAATTGTCCAGGAAATATTTTTCATCCGGCTCAACATAAAAGCTATTTGTGTCCACCGACTGCATGGAAAACCGGTTAAGCCTGTTCCCGATGTAAATATGTTGCACCTGTTCTGCTATTGAATGATCCAACAGGGAAGGAGACTGAACGGAAGGAATAATATATTCCGGTAACCTACCCTCTGAATATTTATCGGAAAACGGGCTTATTATTTCAACATGGCAGGTGCTGTCTTCTTTCGGATTCGTCTGTAGAATGATTTCCTCTGATCCGTAAAAACCTGGCATCTCAAATTTAACGTGACCGAGCCTGTCGCTGGTTGTTACGCGGAACTCCGTCCTTGTGGAAGGAACGGAAAGGTAAGTACCAATATCGCTGACCGGAGCACCGGTATTATTATTTACCAGTTTTCCCTGTATAATATGACCATAATATTCGGGAGGAAAGGGCAGCAGTGGGGGCTTGCGGCCAATCACATCTTTCCAGATAAAACGCCTCCAGCCATGCGTGAGCATAAGATTGTCCATTTCTTTCTCCCTGGATTTTCCGTTGTCAGCAAAATAATAATCCGGATGTTCAACGGGTCCTAATTCAGCGCTCAAATAAGTATAATTCAGGATATTTGTTTCATCCAGCTTTTGCAGAGAATCTAACCGGTAAACGGCTACAGACATATCAGCAGATACCGGTTTGCCGGAATGATCCGTGACAGAAAGATCTAAATTTATTTTTTCACGAATGTTGTATTCCGGATTTGCCGCAACACTGATCTGTAAATTATTTTCCGGGAATTTAAAATACAGGCGTTCGCAAACAGGCTGCCCCCCCTGATCGAATAAGGTGATCCGCGAAATCCCGTCTTCGATCTCCTCCGGTCTAATGATAAATACAGCCTGGCGGTTAATCAGTTTTTCCTTTTTTACCGGAAGGGACTGATGGCTGCCCTGCATGAAAAGATATATATCCTGCGCATCCAGACCGGCCGATGATTTTACCCGAATGGCGATCTGAGATGAATCTGTTTTAGTAACATTTAAAACAAATCCCTCCGTGTTGGAGGCAGGTAAGTCTTTGGTCACCTGCTCCCCTGTTGGAAAACGGATCAGAGCTCTATAGGATTCACCCACAGCAGGTATAAATATAAAATTACCCAGCCCCATAGTCAGGGGACTAAACTTCAATAGGGTATCTCCCCTGGAATTTAAAATAGTTCCTTCACATTCGAGTCCTTTTCCAAATGCGTCTGTAATCCGGAATCCAACCCGGGATTCAACCTGTTGAACCAGGTTTCCTCCTTCCGGGAAAAATTGTATATCATAATGTTTTGTTTTTGATAAACCATGTTCCGGCTGCAGGTTTTGCGGGTTAATGATCCGGATGGGTTTTTCAAAATAATAATCCGGACTGAAGTTTTTCATCCAGTTGGTATATGCCCTGAAACGGTAGGTGCCGGATGGTATATTAACAGGTATAATCACAGAGCCATTCGATTCACCAGGCTTTAATGAAACTTTTTGCTGCAAAACCGACAGGTTATTTCTGTCAAGAATTTCCACATAAGCGATCTTACTCACGGATGCCGGTTTATTGTAAAATGCATCCATATAGTAAATACGAAACCACAGGATTTCGCGGGATATATAACTGTCCTTATCGGTATGCACGAACAGTTTTTCCTGGATAAACTGGCTCCTGTACTGATCGAAAGCAGCCTGGATATTTTTTTCATGGGAATTATCCTGCGGGAATGCCAAAGGCAAAAAGCATATGAATTCCACGAAAAATGAAAAACAGAATTTTAATATTTTATCAGAGACTTTCATTGTTCAGACTAATACATCTATCTAAATTACCAGAATGATGGTTTAATATTTACTCCTCCCTTTACCCGGCAGTCAATACATCCTGAAGGGGCACCCGTTACACCTGTAATCCTGTTGCCTTTGTAGATGAGATCAATCACCCATTCATATCCCGAGCTGAAAATATCCCGTATTTTTTTTACGTCGACTGAGTCAACGGAACAATTTTCAAAGCCTGTGAGAACAAAGACATTGGGCAATTCATAACGGTTGATAAAAATCCGCCTTTCCGTTTGAGAACTGCATCCGATAAAACCGATAACCTGTTCCGTGGGATCGGTTATACAGTGAACATTGCCGCCGGTCTCTGAGGGCTGCGCATCGAAAATGGAACCCAGTTCTTCCGTATTCTTTTTTAATTTTTGTTTCCATTCATACCCGTCTTTGCTGAGTACGGTTTGTTTTACCAAAATACTATACCGGTTTACCAGCCTGTTTGATCCATCGTATGAAATGGTTTGCAGGGGAAATTCGTGTATCACATCTGCATTCAGGCTGGCAGAAGAACCGATATTGATATTTGCGGACTGATTATTCAGCCAACAAGTATTGTAAACTACCGCATCCAGCCTGGGTACCAAATTCAAACTATCACGTTTGGGATCCTGAGGATCGAATATATAGTTCGAAATATAAGGAGAACTATACTGCCAGGTCTCCTCAAAACTCCATTGGTAATAAACACTTTTTTTCAGATCGTCGTGGGTTGAAACATAAATTGTCACCAGATCCGTTCCGGTCTTCCAGTTTATACTGTCAATTGGAGGTGATATTTTAACCTCCGACAAATCCGATAAATATTCTTTCCCATTGGATGTCTTTATATGCAGCCTGTATTTCTGAGCCGGATCTATTGGCAACTGGTCAACAGCATATCTTCCGCCTTTCTGTTCACTCAGGGGATAGCTGGCGCCCTGTTCAGACTGTACTTCAACCTGGGCGCCTGATTCAGAAAATATCTGAATGCTGTCCAGTCCTGATGTACGGCTCAGGTAAATCATAGTGGAGTCTTTACCTGAATTAATATAGCCTTCCACAACCAGAAAGCCGGTAGCCGGGTATTTTATATTGGGCATGTATTTATCCTTACACGCTTCAAAAATGATCAGTAATAAAAACCAGGTTTTTAATTTCATGTGGTTTTTTAAAATCTGATATTATAATTTACAAAGGGTATGGCTGACCCGAATATGGACAGTTTATATCCGTTGACTGCTCCATTTTCAGAGATATAATAAACTGAATAAGGGTTATGCGTTCCCAGCAAGTTGTAAACACCAATCGTCCAGGAATTGTGAAACTTCTGATGCACTTTATGGTTTCCGTCGATGTTCATGGACAGATCCGCTCTCACATAATCAGGAATGCGATAAGCGTTACGATCAGAATATAATGTTCTGAAAGAGTTATCATAGTGGAACACACCGATGGGGAGAGTAATCGGGCGGCCAGTATTGTATGCAAAGTTCAGGGAAACACTGAAGCGGTGATTGACCCGATAATTCGCAACCAGTGTGGCTGAATTAGGCTGGTCGAAATCCGTCGGATACCAGTTCCCCTTATTCACCAATTCACCAGCGGTTGTATCTTCCGTTTTTATTAAAGTCCTTGAAAATGTATAGCTGACCCACCCATTCAATTTGCCTGTCGCTTTCTTAATCATGAGTTCAATTCCATAAGCCTTTCCCTTAGTATTGAGAACGTCTGTTTCAATATGGTGGTTTAGAACAAGAACAGCACCGCTCTTATAGTCCAGGTAATTCTGAATATTTTTATAATATACTTCCACCGAAGTTTCAATCGTGTTGTTCTTCAGATTTTTATACGCTCCGAGGGAAAACTGACTCCCCAGCTGCGGCAGAATATTGGGATCACTTAATTTCCAGATATCAGTCGGTGCAATGGCGGTCGTATTCGACAACATATGTATATACTGACGTTCGGTATTATAACTGGCTTTCATCGAAAAATTATCGGAGAATGCATACCGCATAGAAATACGGTACTCGGGTCCGCCATAGGTTTTAATTACCTGACCGGCAGAATATGAGTTAACAGCAGTTACATTATCTTCTGTTTTAGGTAGCCCAGGAGTATATTCATTTACGTTTTGCTGGCCCAGATAATTATATACAGAGTACCTCAACCCGGCCTCCAATACCAGTTGTGGGGTGATGGAATATTTATCACTAAGGTAAACAGCAGATTCCAGGGCCTGTTCATGGTGTACTGTATCCGGAGTGATCAGGGAAGTTTTTGAATAGGGAACAAAAGTTCCCGGATCCAGTTTATAATAAAGCGTATTGAATCCAAATTCCAGGGCATGTTTGGAATTCAAAAAATAATTAAACTGGGCCTTGAAGTAGGATTGATTAATATCAAAAGCCAGCTTATATGCATTGACCGGATTATTTTCACTCGAAATAAAATAGTTATACCGGTCATAACCCGTTGTGAAAATGCCGTATAACTTATCATTAAATGAATGCTTCCATTTTAGTGACAAATTCAGATTTCCATAACCATATAATGTATCACTATTCAGGTTGAAATTATCCTTGCTGGCATAAGCCGTCAGGTATAGATTGTTGTTTTTATTGATCTGGTGACTGATATTCAGATTGAGATCATAAAAAGAAGCCCTGCTCAGTTTGTATTGTTGTGGTAGTAAATTCAATAACCAGTTCGCATACGTTGTTCTGCCTGCCAGTATAAAGGATGTCTTGTCCTTCACCAGCGGGCCTTCTATTTCAAGCCGGCTGGTAACCAGGCCGATACCCGCTGAACCGGCAAACTCTTTTTTATTTCCTTCCCGGCTTTCAATATCAATGACTGACGATAGCCGGCCGCCGTATCTGGCCGGGATACTGCTTTTATATAATTCGACCGTTTTGACAACGTCCGGATTGAATGCAGAAAAGAGACCGAAAAAATGAGATGCATTGTAGATCGTGGCATCATTGAACAGAATCAGGTTCTGGTCTGCCGATCCTCCTCGAACATTTAAACCGGTACTCGCTTCTCCAACGGATTTTACGCCTGGCAGGGTGAGCAGCACACGCAAAAGATCAGTTTCACCAAAAACAACCGGAACCTGTTTGAGTGTTTTAATATCCAGCTTCTGAACCCCCATCTGTACTCCCCGGATATTGCTCATCTTTTCTGCAGAGATGGTTACATTCTTCAGCATCATAACCAGGCTCTGCAAATCAATATTCAATTTTCCGTCACCCGAAAGAATGATCTGACGCCTGGTATCCTTCATCCCAATACTCTGAATGTTAAGAACGATCCGGCCCTTAGGTAATGAAATGGCATAATAACCGTATTGATCCGTAGCTACGCCAATTCGCGGCTTGTCGATATAAATGGATGCTCCCGAAACTGCTTCACCGGTTTTTGCGTCCCGCACATAACCGCTGACCAGGGCATTTGCCTGTCCGTTATTGGCTGTATTCAGTCCAATCTGGTATAGCTTATTTTCAAGCTTTGCATTTTGTATGGCCTCATTTTGATTATTTGTATAGCTCAATTCCAAATAGGCCGGTCGTTTCTTCTTCACTGTATCAATGGTGGCGGCTGTCAGGTTTGTCTGAACAAAAGCTCCTTTTGTCAAAAAAACTTCATTGTGCGGACCAATTGACCAGGTGAATTCGGTCTTTGAAAAAGCCCGATCGAGGACTGTGCTCAAGGTCTCACGGTCAGCCGTAAGCGTAAACCGAATACTATCAAACAGACTGATGTCATAATAAAAATAATAAGTCGTCTGTTGCTCCAGCTCCTTTGTAAAATCCTGTATGGACAGGTCTTTGAAGTCGCCGCTGATCAGGTCCTGCGGGTTCTTTTGCGCGCGAAGAGAAGGGAGTAATAAACCCAGGCAAAACAAAACAACCAGAAATTTTATGGGCTGATGCATGCTATTTCGCGATTTGATCATAATAGCCAGCTACCTGTACCAATACATTTTGCCTGTTCTTACGGAAATTCAGCTTATTCTTTTTAATGAACTTCTGAATTTCTTTCTGATGATCATGCATCAGTTCCACTAATTCGCCATTTGATTTTACCCGCTTATACGAATTGCCGATTTTTATATAATAATTCTGACTCTCTTCGATATGCCTGATAACTGTATTTTCATAAACGGAAGGTTCTTCTATAATTATTTTATAGGTTTTTTTCAAAACCTGGGACCTGCCCGGATAAAGTATTTCATAAAATCCAGTTTTGGGGATTCCGGCATGTAAACTGTCTTCGGTCAACCGGATGAATGAATGTCCGGATATCGTAAACGAGTTGATTCTTTGATTCACCAGTTGCAGCAGGTAATTATCATTTTTGGAAACCAATAGTTCTCTCAGATCCTCGTATAAAAGATTTAATCCATCAAATGGTAAATCATCATACACAACGGTCCCTCTACTGAAACTATCATATAAAAAGTAAGGGCTTCCCGTGCGGAATACAAATCCGGTAGGCGAATAATGACTCCCGTTATAAAATGGAGACTGGTCCCCCAACTGCATTTTATAAATTGAGATGGTATTTGAAACAGCGGTTTGATAAAAGATGCTGTCATCCTGCCTGGACTGAGCAGTAGCAGAGTTGCAGATAATAAAAACGATAAGTGGGAAAACAGCAGTCAATCCTGATTTCATTTCAATTTAATTGGCTCTACTCACGGCTGCTTAATGGGATCGTAGCAATAAATAACGACTCGAACAAATGTCCCTCATTTTTCCCTTAATTCCAATAATAAAAACTACGTAAGAATTTTTCGGAGGGGGATTTTGATCCCCCGGAAATCTATTGAAAGCCTGCCGGTATAACCCAAATTTACTTTATACTATTTCATTGGAGCACAATCAATCATACTTAAATTTCCCGCAGACGTTTTAAACTGAAGGTTTTTAAGATTCATTTTCTCAATCTGGTTGTTTCCTTCCTGGATTTTTAGGAATTGATTCGGCGACAAATTTTTAAATACCTGTACGATCCCGGAAGTTGGCCATTTAATGATCATTTCATCTATTATCTCCGCTTTCCCGATTCCAATTTCCTTTCTGAATGGATTGGCACCAAAGCTACCTCCGGAATTCACATCCATGTACACCGTTCTTTTTTTACCTTCTTCGGTAAAACTTACTGCGATATGCGCGCCGATTGCCGAGCGGTTGCTCTTCACGCCTTCGAGCAATACGCCGATCCATTTATTCTGATTCTGGCCCGGGTTTACATAAAACGAATTATAATAAGAATCACCAGGTAAAGCTCCACCCATCTTGATAAAAATATCCTGGTTGCCGTCGTTATTTATGTCAGCGAATGCAACTCCATGCCCTTTCTGCAGATTACCAACCCTGGCTGAAGAAGTAACATCAGCAAACTGATGACCCGATATATTTTTGAACATCCTGTTCGGGATCAGGGATTTGAAATCCGGATTTCCTGTGCCGAGGTACATGTCGAGCCAGCCGTCATTGTCAACATCACCGAAATTGGAACCCATGGCAAACAGCGGTCTGTCCAATCCCGCCGATTTTGCAACATTGGTAAATGTTCCGTCGTGGTTATTTCTGTATAAATACATCGAACTATGTTTTTCCATTGGGCGGCCAAGTGCCTCTGACGCGGCAATAGATGCCAGGGCGCTGTGATAATCATATCCGCAGACAAAAATATCTGGCCATCCATCATTATCATAGTCCCAAAACCAGGTGGGAAAAGTTGAGTCAAGATCTTTATCCAGCCCCGCCTCGCGTGTGGCATCCGTGAATTGCGGAATTTTCCCCTGCACAGCTTTATTTTTCAACAGAATTCTTCTTCCATCAAAATTGGAAATAAAAATATCCGGCCACCCGTCGTTGTTATAATCTGCTGATACGACCCCTTTCGAAAAATTGGTAATCATGCCAAGAGACTGCTGGGCAACATTGGTGAAGGTACCGTCCTGGTTATTGATATATAATTGAGCCGGGTGTGGATGTTCAAGAGAAATGGTTTCATTTCCAATGAACAGATCGAGCCATCCATCATTATTAAAATCTGCCCAGGTTGCGGTCTGGGTAGGATGAAAACTCAGCAGACCGCTTTCAATGGTAACATCGGTAAAGGTTCCGTCGCCGTTATTTCTTAATAATGTATTCGGTTGTTTCCCAAATTCGCCCAACCAGGCTCCGCGCAATATAAGAATATCCGTATACCCGTCATTATTATAGTCGGCCTGGATCATATTCAAACCTCCTTTGATTTCGCTTAGACCGGCAGCCTTTGAAATATCGGTGAACGTGCCGTCTGCATTGTTTTTGTAGAAATGCATGCTTTCACTCAGTCCCCAGGACGAGGTAACGATATCCAGGTAACCGTCATTATTAAAATCATCCACGATGCTTCCCCCGGCCATATTTCCGGGACCATTTAATTGAAGATCTCCAGCCATTTCACGGAAAGCTTTTAATTTAAATGATGAGGTATCTGAATCCAGGCCGGGTATCAGCCATTGCACGGGAACGTTGGACGGATATTCCCCGATTGTCATATACGCGATGTTCAGCAGCCATCGCGAAGTCAGATCGGATGAATCCTTTTTCAGAATAGTTTCATATGCCTGGATACTTTTCTGCGAGGCATAAGGATCTGTATAAATACCCTTACCCTGGATCGGAAAAATACAGGATCCCGAAGAGTGATTGCTTAAACAATTATTTCTTTCGGCCATTCTCAGGTAGGCCAGAGCCAGGTTTTCCCTCAAGCGCTTATACATTTTTTCGCTGTTTTCCTGATTCGTCCGAAGAAGGGCTTCCAGGACTTCTGTTGCATCTTTTTCCTTCCCCATTTTTAAAAGTGTTATTGACCTGTATGCGTGAATTCCCAATATCAGGTCCTGTGTGGTTGCGGTTTTCAGCAGGGAATCGTAAAAATCCAATTCGGCCTGTGGGGTAAATTGATTGTCTTTACTATATACATTTTTCAATCCTGCCTGGTACATCCGGGTCGCGTCAGCCATTGCACAGTAATTTCTTATACAGGTATAACTAACGGAAGTCAGTAATAACAACAGGGGAATAGCGATAGCTATAATTAATATTTTCCTTCGCATAATGAACGCCTTAAAATTAAATTCAGTAATAGTTGCTGCTTACCCCGGCATGGCGCAGGGATGCAGCAATGGGAAGATTAGCATGGACATCAGCCCACGCAGATCGGAGTTTGATCAGGCGATTTCAGGCGGTTGCTCATCAACTGTGGGGTGATGCGAGGAAATCCCGGGAAGATAATGAGAGTGAATAGCCGGTAAGGGGAAGCCCGGCTTATCCAAAGAATTAGTGGTAATGAGTGTATATTTATCCGGAGAAAATGATTTGGATGAGCCATGATGTGAATTGTCAGATTTATCAGACCCTTCATGATACAGGTCATTCACAAATCTGAAAATCTCGATGCTGGCTGCTTTCAGTTTCATCAAAGCGGGATTCGAAATACAAAGTAATTCGAGCGAGTCGTTATGAATTCTGCGTTTAACATACCGGTATTCAACACCCTGTATCTCTACCTGCCCGTCAACCCTCTCAAAGATTTTGGGAATACTATAATAGAGCAGGTAGGAAACAGGAATCTTTATCGAAATCAACCGGGATTCATCATAATCATTGTTGCTCACTGAAATTTCCAGCCGGTTACTGGCCCGTTCTTCCAAAAAAGAAGTTAACACCCGGTAACCAAACCAGTTGAACAGCAATAAGGCAAGCAACAATATGGGATAAATCCTCTTCAGATTAATAAATTACGAATGAAAAAAATGTTTTTTTTGATTCACTACCTGTTCAGCCAGTTTTGTACCCTCTACACGCGACCTGATTTTTTCAAAGGCTATTTCCCTTGATGTTGAATCATCATCCGCAAAAGGAGAAAAACCACAATCATCCGTCGTACCCAATTGATCCAGGGGTATGATTTCAGCAGCCTCCAGGATAACGTCCCGTATTTCCTCCGGTGTTTCGATCCGGGGTTTCAAAACATCTGTGACCCCCAGGAAAATGACCTGCCCCGGTTTCATATATTGTTTGATGGTAGTCAATACCTGTCTCTTATTTTTTTCACCTGCGAATTCTAAGTAAAAATTCCCCGCGTTTAACTGAAATAATAAGGGTAACAGTCCCGCATAACCGATATCTGCACTATGTGTCGAATCATGATCACCACCGGGACAGGAGTGAACGCCTATTTTCTTTCTTTCTTCAATTGTAAAACGGTTCAGTACCAGATTATTTAAATCGATGAAAGATCGCAACAGACCGCCACTCGGATCCAGTTTCAAAGAAAGTCTCGCTTCCGTAAAATCGATCTGTACGCAATAGGCGCCGCTGTCCAGGCTTTTCCTGATATCAGCCGCCGCTTCATTCACCAGGTCTTTGATAAATTCATCCCGGGAATACCCTTCAATTCCTTCACCCGGATACAAGAGGCTGATAGCTGATACGGAAATAACGGCCTGTTTAACCGGGAGCGATGTCAGTTGCTTTGCTTTTTGAACGTAGACATCCGCATATACCTGGTAGCGGAATGGCCCCGATTTAAGTTTTGGCAATTGCCGGGTATGACCGTCAGCAAAAGGAATAACGACGCCGTCCGGAGAAAGATTCTGCATGCCCTGGATAGGATAGGTTGCAAAACTGGGTTTGGACTGTTCACCGTCCGAGATCACAGGAGAACCCGTCGATTCAAATTTTTTAATGGTCTCAGCAACTGCATTGTCATATAAATGCCCGAGGTCCCGGTCGTTGAGCTGTCCCGCCGCATGTGCTTTGATAGCTAAAATTAACTCAACCGGACGCGGGATGCTTCCGATTGGTTCGGTTTGAATACGCATGGTAAATAGGTATTAAAATGAAAAATACCCTCTTGGTGAGGTTGTGATTGAATTGTCAGACGGACTTTTTCGGCGGACGATCGTCGACCATGGAAGCAATCGCAGGCAGCGCCGTTACGAAATAAGAAGTTCTTTCCCTCAGGTTGCAGTATAAGCTTTCAAAATGATACGAATCCTGTACGGTACAATATACGCTGGTGAATCTTTTAAATGAATGCGAACCCGTTTTCTTTCCGCCGGGACGCTGGAGGTCATACACCAGTTTAAAATAATCGTAGTTGGCTCTTTTAAAATGCATGGCTTCGGGATTCGGAATACAAAGCACTTCAATGGAATCGTTATAGAAACGGCGTTTAACGAAACTATACTGAAACCCGCCGATTTCTATTTGCCCTTCGACCCGTTCAAACTGTTCAGAATTATTATAGTAGGAAAGATGCGTAGCAGGAACTTTTACAGAAACCAGATCGGATTCCTCATATTTATTATCATCCAGTTGTAATTGCAGTTTCTCAGTAGCACGATCCTCCAGCCATGCGTTTAACATCTGGTAACCACACCAGTTAAAAAGCAGTAATCCAATTAGCGATATGGTTAAAATCCTGTTCAACAGGACTAAGTTAATAACTTTACCGGAACAATAAAAGATAACTCTTCAACACATGCGCTTTCACAGGAACACGATTATAATAATATTTATTTATATGATATGCCCTGATATCGTGTGGTCCCAGAACAATTATGAAATACAGGTTTATGCTTCCCAAACGCAGGCCATGGGTTCCACCATGTTTGAATTACACAGCAATTATACTTTTAGTGGCAGCACGCAAATCGTGAATGGCGTTCTTCCCTCAAACCATTCACTGCATGAAACTGTGGAAATTACAACCGGTATAACCCCGGTTTTTGAAACCGGCGTTTATCTTTTTACAAATTATACACCCGGTTATGGTTACCAGGTAGTTGGCGCCCATCTGCGTCCACGTGTGATGGCACCCGCGGACTGGGGAATACCATTCGGACTAAGTTTATCCATGGAAATCGGATATCAGAAACCAGCATATGCTGACGACACCTGGAGCCTTGAAATCCGGCCGATTATCGATAAACAATGGGGGAATTTTTACGCATCCCTAAATCCAACTTTCGGCATTGCACTTCAGAGCAAGTACAATAATTCGGTACCTACTTTTGAACCCAATGTAAAATTATCTTATACGGTCTTTAAAAATACAGGACTCGGTATCGAATATTATGGTGATATGGGGCCCGTAACACAATTCGACCATGGACCTCAGCAGAATCATGCCTTGTTCATTGCCTATGACCTGCTGAATAATATTAACTGGGAATTAAATATCGGTGTCGGTTTTGGACTTACCCCGGCGACCGACCCGTTTATATTTAAGGTGATTACAGGAAGAAAGATAAAATGGAAAAAAAATAAACTGCAGACTCAGTAATCATCCTGCGCCCAACGTGAACGGGCAACGCCACTGATAATGTAGGTATCACCCGGATCATCACCGAAGGATGCTTCCATATAAATGCTGTCAACGATATTACCGGTAGTCTGGCCATGTCCTCCATTGTGAATAATCTTACCATTTGCAATGTGCACTCGTATGTCATAGTATTCATTCTGGGAAGAATCAGTAGTAAATGTCAGGTTCTTCGGATCGGCCAGCACTTTAACCTTGAATTGATACCCTTTTCCCAAATCATCCAGCCAAAGGGAATCCGAAACATTTTGCGAGGTATTATAAGTGGAAAAAGGTACGTGACCACCGATCAAATCATCTCCGTTTAATGTGAGCGTTACCCACCATTCGTTCGACATGGCAACTGTATTGGTAGCTCCGGGGTTTTCTATTTTTTTGGTACAGGAAATAGAAAACAACAAAATGATGATTCCGGATATTTTGAAAATTCTGTTCATATTGAAAGTATTAATAGGGATTAGTGTTTCTGCCAGCTTTTGGTTCTTAATAAAGGTGGTGATTCATGCAGGGTCAGGTCCCACACGATTAACCCGTTATTACTATAGGTTCCGGTTCCATCTACTGTTTCACCGACCGAGGCCTGAATGGGTACTGTTATATTTACGCCGTCAGTGCAAAAGAAATACATGGGCAAAACAAACGAACTGGCACCTCCCCACGCATTCGTCGTATAATAAACTCCGGATGCCACATTGGTTATATCGGCGGTGAGAGCAAGTGCTCCCACATTCGTGTAAGTACCCGACAGATTCACACCGGGTAATGCAGCTGATTCGAGCACCGCGACATAGCGTGTAACCGAAGATGAATAGCCATCTTTATTAACCGCAGAATATGTTATCGGATAAAATCCGACTGTATTCGCATCCACTGTTCCGGAAGTAGTATACTGCACGGGTTGTCCGTTTTCTTCTGCGGTAGCGCCAGGATCAGTATAGGGTGCGCCCGCCACGATCGATTCCACTTCAGGCCCTTTCAAAGTAAATACAACATAATAAGTTACGGTAGAGATACCAACCTGGTTGGGAGTATCCACAACCGTGAACTTATTACAGGAAAACAGGAGAACCAGCGTCCAGAGAAATATGCCTTTTATTATATACTTCATGATAGCCTTGTTTTATAATTAAATTATTGTCCCCACCAAACTGCTGTTGTGATGGGCACCTGGTCTGGCGTATTTTTATTCCTGGACCTTTCTGCATCTGGAAAAACGATTCTTTTCGGATAGGCATTAGCGATTACCGTCGCTGCAGAAACAACAAACTCGCCGGGTACATATGTCGGATCGGTAGAATAAACCAGGCTCGATTTAGGGAAACCTGTCCGGTTTCTTTCAAACCAGCCCTCCAGGGCATGAGATCCTGGAAGTGATGCCCATTTCTGAGTAATTATCGCGTCGATTTTGTCATCAAGAGTTCCGGCAACCGGATAAGCATACCGGCCTCCGGGTGCTATAAATGTGCTTGCATCAAATCCATACATATCAAATGCAGCGGTTACTGCTTCATTATATAATGCCTGCGCCTGGTCCCCGGCATAATATCTTTCCCTGGCTTCTGCCTGCATGAAAAATGATTCGGCGCCGGAAATAAATTGCACCGGATCGGTAGCCGCCTGCACAAAAGTGGTGGCCGTTTTATAAGCTGGATTAATACTCAGGTAACTCCCCTGGTCAATTCCAATGGGTGCCGTTGTTCCAAAATAAGTTACGATGCGTGGATCCAGGTTTCCCCTTAACCAGCTGATAAAAGTAATACTCGCTTTCAGGTTGGAAGGTGTATTCAGCGCATATATGTTCTGAGCAAAAAACGGGTTCTGCTTGTTCGGTGTTTCAGTCCATTGTGTGATGGATGCATCCTCTGTCAAAAATTCGACGTTTGCATCATACAAGGCCTTTATTCCCGCTTCAGCATCTGCAGGTTTTGCGTTGACCATTCTTAAGAACATTTTTAACTTCAGTGTATTGGCAAATGCCATCCATTTAGACATATCCCCGCCAAAAAAATAGTCGGCGCCACCGGGGTCTGTAACGGTGACCGCAGTAAAATCCTGATTCATGGCCGAATCCAGTTTACCCAACAGTGAAGCATATATGTCAGCTCCGTTGTCAAATTTTGGCTGGAGATTGCTAGCTCCCTGCAATGCCTCAGTATAAGGAACCTGGTCATATAAATCCACCAATACCTGGTAGGAATATACTTTCAACACAGTTGCTATGAGGTAAAAATTCCAGTCTCCTGAAGCCTTCGCTTTTTGCAGAATGAGCTCCAGGTCATTTAAAGCCCCTGTATACAACTGATTATAATCTGTGCCCAGATCTGAACTGGTCACATTATATGAATCGAAGTTCCTGTACTGAGATGAAGAAACATCTTCAGTCGTATATTCTGACCACAACATGCCTATGATGGCAAGCTCCCCGCCGATTGCCGAAGCGGCCGATATTTCCGCAGCAGGAAATAACAATTGCGGAGTTGCCTGATCGGTGGACGGATTGTTGGGATCATGGTTTATATCCAGCACTTTTTTACATCCCGAAACAACTAAACATGCCCCGATTGAAAATACCAGTATGATTTTATTCCATTTCATTGAAAACCGGTTGAATGATTAATATATTTTTTCTTATTAGAAATTTGCTTTTAATGAAAATCCGAATTGCATAGTAGTAGGTCCGGTTGGTGAATATTCCCCGAACTCACTTTGTAAATCATTACCCAGATTAGAAACCTCAGGATCTATGTAGGCATTGCCTTTGGGTAACCAGAGGATGAAATTCCTGCCATAAATCGAAAGCATCAGGTTGCTCGCATGAATGGGAGTTGCCCATTTTGCCGGCAAAGTATAAGAGATCGTGATATCCCTCAACTTTAAAAAAGATCTGTCTATCAGCCGCATCGGGTAAGCGAGGGGCTTGTTGTTATTAGTATAGAAATAACTGTCGAAAACACTTTCACCGATCACCGTTTTGTTTTCCACATACGCAGGTTTACCATCCGTTCCCGTTACCTGGTTCACCGAATTGGGAATTATGAACGGATTACGGTTATTATAGGCTGTAGCTGCTGCATTGCCGGAAAATAAATATATGTCGGCAGTGGAACTATAAAAACTACCACCCTTCCGGTAATCGAGAGAGAAACTTAGCTGCCAGCTCTTATAAGTAAATGAGTTGATCAAACCCATGGAGAAATCCCGTTGGGAAGTCCCGATATCCTTTTTATCCTGGTTTACTACCGGAAATCCGGTATTCGCATCTGTGACGATTTTTCCGTCCGGTGAATAAACGGGGGCCGGACTGTAAAATATTCCGACCGGTTTGCCTGGAAACAAATCGAATTCCATTCCACCGGTTAATCCATCAGTCTGAAGCTGGAACTTATCCAGTCCGTTGGTAAGACTAACCACATCGCTTAAATTTTTTGAATAAGTGAAATTCATATTCCAGGTAAAGTCCCTGGTTTGTACAGGTACACCGTTCAATGTTAACTCGATTCCTTTATTACGTATCACTCCCACATTTTCAATCAGGCCGCTGAAACCAGTGGATGGTGAAATGGCTACATTGAATATTTGTCCGTCAGTTTCCTTATTATATACTGTCGCATCCACACCAATCCGGTTATTGAAAAATTTTGCTTCCAAACCCAATTCCACTTCTTTGGTGATGATAGGTTTTAAATTCGCGTTCCCGATATTGGGAGTTGTTGTAAATCCGTTGATCCCGGCAATCGGGAATGTGATCTGACCATAGGGAATACCGGTAGTAGGCGGAATATTACCCTGCTGTATGGTATTGTAAACCTGGTAAGGCTGTGCATCAGCGCCTGTTTCACCATAGGCCGCCCTGAATTTCAATAGGGAAATTTTGCTGTCTTTCAGATTGAAAGTCTGGGAAGCCAGCCAGGACAAACTAGCGCCGGGATAGAAAAAGCTGTTATGATCGATCGGCAACGTGCTCGACCAGTCATTACGCACACTCCCTGTTAAAAAAACCTGTTCTTTAAAACCTATCGTTGCCGTTGCATAAAGACCAATCAGCCGTTTTTCAAACAAACTGTTTGCTCCTGTAGCCGGACTATTGGAATTGGACAGATTATAAAAAAGCGGTATCGTCAATCCCTGGATGGCTGTAGTCTGGTTTGTTATTTTTGATTGATAATAACTGGTTCCGGCCAATGCGTCCAGCGAAAAATCTGAATTTAATTGCCGGGTATATTTTACTATGAAATCCGCATTAATCAGGCCGTTATAATCCGATTGTTGCTGATAAGAGCCGAGATCGGGTTGTCTTGCAGAACCGGAAGGATTATTTCCTGCATTCCAGCTTCCGGGCGCAGGAGTGTTCACAGCATTCCATATAGAGGTGCTGATATTCGTAAAATCGCCACCGATCCTGAATTCAGCAGAAAGGTCAGGCGAGAACTTATAGGTCATATCGATCTTACCGAAGATCCTGTCTGAATTTGACTCGCTTCCGTTTTGTGTCAGGTCATAATAAGGATTTTCGGCAAATGGGGTAAAATAACTGTTCACGTCGAAATATGGATTGTTATAGAGACTTAAATCCCTGATTTTGATATCGACCGGGATCTGAAGAATATTAACAAATAAATCATTACCCAGGCCGCCCAAAGAAAATTTAGCAGGCGTCGTCTGATGCCTGTTAATATAATTCAGCGATAAATTAATATTGAAATTGTCAAACGTGCTGTTGACGCGGACGTTAAAATTATTTCTCTGAAGTTTATCATAATCACCCGGCAGAATTCCATTGCTGGAAATATTTCCATAAGAGAAATAAAAATTTGTTTTCTCATTGCCACCCGAAATGGCCAGCGAATTATTTGCTTCAGTTCCCACATCATAAAAATCCCGGATGTTATTGTTTTGGAAAGCAAATGGTTTTACCAACTGGGAATTATTTACCGTCGCTCCCCAGGGAGTCATCTTGCCATTCAGGGCAGGACCCCAGCTTCCGTTTTGTGTTATATCTGATACACCACCCCAACCCTGGCCAAACTGTTTCTGTTCATCGGGCAATTTACCAACGACAGACCAGTTGAAAGAACTGGTAAAACTCACCAGGAGTTTTCCTGCCTTTCCTTTTTTTGTGGTGATCAGGATCGCGCCATTTTTAGCTACTGATCCATACAAAGAAGATGCTGAGGTTCCTTTTAATACGGTAATGGACTCGATGTCGTTCGGATTAATATCCGTCATCCCGTTTCCAAAATCCTGAAGTGCCGGTCCGTTTCCTCCTGCTCCTCCGGTATTAATACTGAAATCACTTAAGGGAACTCCGTCTATCACATAGAGTGGCTGATTATTTCCACCGCCGATAACGCCGAATCCCCGAAGGACGACTTTGGTTGAACCTCCCGGTGTGCCGCTGACACTGGAAATATCTGCACCGGCAACTTTTCCCTGCAATCCATCCAGCATGCTCACCGGTGACACCCTGTTTATAATCTCGGAATTAAATGTCTGTGTCGCGTAACCGATTTTAGCCTTGCTTTTACTTTGTCCCAGAGCAACAACCACCACTTCATTCAAAGAAGCCTGCCCGGGTTGCAAAATCACTTCGTTGCCAGTCAACTGACTCAGATAATATTCCTTTGAAGTATAGGAAGCAGCTGAAACAACCAGGGTTTTCCCGGCTGCCGTTTTAATCTTAAAGGACCCATCTGCTTCTGCAACGGCGGTAGTTTTCGTTCCCTTTACGGTTACCGTTGCAAAGGACACCGGTTCCCCACTCGGGTTGGTAATCTTACCCGTTGCTATTTCATTTTGTGCTAAAACAGAAAATGAAACGAAACTCAATAACACGAATAGTAAATTTCTCATAAGCAGTCTTTTACATTTTTACCTTTAATAGAACCCTGGTATGCCGCAGAAAAAAGAATGATCTGAAAATTAATTCCAGAAGCCGCCATTTGTTAAGACAGTCACCCGAAGTAAATCGCTGTACCCGCCGCGTCGCCTAATTTTCCATCCGTTAATATTTCCTGCTGAACCCATATTTTTTGACACTTAACTATATTTTCTGATTCTGAATATTTTCAATACTTACGGAAATACGGACTTCAATTGTTAATTTTTAAAACGAAGGCATCAACCGTTAATTAAATTATTAGGATGAAACTCGCAATTGATTCATCCGGGAAAAACCTGCAGCTATTGTTTCTTTACTCCGGAAGGACCGTGTTTTCCATTTCTATCCATTCTTTGAAATGGCTTATCCTCAGCTGACTTATAAATACTCGTTCCATTGGCTGCGGTTTCAATATCAGTTCAACTTTGTTTATATCGCAACATTTCAAACTGATAATCGAACGAATGCTTACTATGTAATTTTTATTTACCCTGTAAAACTCACCGGGGTCAAGCATTTCATAGATATCGCGCAGGTTTCCCGACACTTTATGAGTGTTCCCGTTTCGAAAATCTACTAGGAAACAGGTTTTATTTTCCAGGTACAAGTACGCGATATCCGTTGTTCTGAAAACAAAATATTCGTCTCCTCTTCTGAGGATCACACGCCTGCAATTCCTGTTGATTGCACTCTCCATGAAAAAATAAATATGACTTTATAAAATTATTAACAACCCGGGCTGACGCATTTTTACGAATCAAAATCCCGCCTGCAGGGGGATTAATTTGCATTTTTGCGTTTGGGTTTTATTTTCAAATACTTTTCATATTCAATACAGTTCAATATGAGAAATATTTTTACCCCTGTTTTATATATTTTCTTAGTAACTGTAACAATTGAAACAACTTATGGCCAGGTGCCCAATGATTTGCAGGCAGCAGATTCATCTTATTTGAATAAAAACCAGGCGGTCGCAAAAACGAAGTATCTGAGGTATCTGGGGGATACATCTAAAAACAGCATGATCTGAAACAAACTGGGATATTGCAATCAGAATTAAAAAGTCCAGTTACGGTTCTTCACGATTTAATGCCTTATTTTACAGGAGACTACCCCTAAAGAACAGGCATGAGAAGATTGCGTTTTCGCAGAAGAAAAGCTGGCGGTTATTCGGTCCAAAACAAAATAAGGCTTGTTCATGGAGGAAAACCCTATTTTGACCAGATGCTGGAAATGATCAACCAGGCTCAGGTGATAATACAACTCCAGGTATATATATATGATGATGATGAAACAGGGAGGGCCGTAACCGAAGCACTGGTAGCTGCGGCAAAAAGAAATGTGCAGGTTTACCTGATGGCTGACGGTTATGCATCACAGAAACTTCCTAAAACATTCATTCAGCAGGTAGACCAGGCCGGAATTCATTTCCGTTTTTTTGAACCCCTCTTCAAAAGCCGGCACTCTTATTTTGGAAGAAGAATGCATCATAAAATAATTGTGGCGGACAACCGGTATGGGATGGTCGGCGGGTTGAATATCAGTAATCATTATAATGACACGCCGGATGCACCCGGCTGGCTCGATTTCGCATTACACATAGAAGGCGAAGCGGTAAAAGAACTTTGCCGGGTTTGTCAAAATATCTGGAACGGATATTTGCCCGTTAAGCCGGTTGTACTCTGCCATGACAAAAATGTTCAGTTTGATATTCAGCCAGGTGAATTCTGCGAGGTCAGGGTACGGCGTAATGACTGGATTACAAAAAAAAACCAGGTTTCCCGGAGTTATATTGAAATGTTCCGCAAAGCCGGTGATCATATCATCATGATGTCAGGTTATTTTTTACCCGGACCTGTTATCCGGAGGAACATGAAAAGAGCCGCTGCCCGGGGAGTGAAAATAAAACTGATACTCGCGGGTATATCCGATGTGATGGTTGCCAAATATGCAGAAAGGTATATGTATAACTGGATTTTCAGGAACCATATTGAACTCTATGAATATAAGCCCTGCGTACTTCACGGGAAAGTCGCTACCTATGATAAAAAATGGGCAACCATCGGATCTTATAATGTAAATATTATCAGCGCCTATGCCAGTCTTGAGTTAAATATGGATGTGAACAATGCCGAATTTGCCGGTATGTTGGATGATACCATGGAAAAAATAATCCAAAATGATTGCGTGCAGGTTACGAAAGAAAACTTCAGTTCGCACAATGGCATTTTCAATAAAATTTGGGAGCTGCTTTGTTATTGGTTTGTCCGATTGCTGTTTTATTTATTTACACTCAACTTCAAACAAAAGTCTTGATAGCCCAAAGCTTAACCCATGAACATCAGTTTTTGCCACTTATTCTTTTCATAAAAAACCTGATCGATTCCCAATTCCAATTCGCAAATCTTCCGCGTTGTACGATGAGATGATTTGCACCGGAATCATGCAGGTAGTAATGAAATACAAAATGCGTTTCCGGGTTTTGCCAGCCCATCATCTGACCGAAACGGAGATCATTGAATACGACACCGTGAACGGAAGTATCAGCAGTATAATAGCCCTGGGAAAACCTGATCAGTTCCTGAAGGTCCTGCTGCTGATGAAATGGCTTTAATAGAGAATCATTCTTTGGAAAGTACCGGAAACTGATCCGGGGATTTTTATCAAAAACCGAGCGGTAGCCAATCTGGAAACCTGAATCCGTTTCGGCAACTTCATACCATAGCCAGTTATTGAATGGTGTTGGTGTGGTAAAATAGCGGCTATAATGAATTCCCTGGTGAATCAACGCATAGCGGGTACCGTTATCAATCCTGAGTTTATTCGTCAGGCAATACACTAAATAGAGGGAAGATAATATAAGCCCGAATTTTGCCCAGCCCCTTCTTTTATTACTGCCTGGTTTCAGTATCAACAGGCAAATAGCTGCCAGCCCGGGCCACAGTGAGAAAAAAGGATCTGCTACAAAGATTACATGAAAAGAAATACGCTGATGACTGAATGGTTCAAACCAGCCAATTCCGTACGCATTGAATGCATCAAGGAAAAGATGACTCCCGATTTCAGTCCCCATAAAAAAAAGCCAGGTTCTTACGGGAATATTTTCAACCCGGTGGCGATGTCTGCATAAAAATGCAAGCACCAGTATAAAAAGAAACCCAAATAAAAACGAATGCGTAAATCCCCGGTGCGCAAGCAAATCATCCGCCGTATTCAGCCAGAACGAAGCGATAAAATCAATATCGGGCAAACTCGCCGCAATGGCGCCATATAGCATGGCTTTTTTACCGATTTTTTTCCCCAGGAAAAGATCCCCGATACAGGCCCCGATGGCAATATGGGTTAAACTATCCATCCGTTTTGTAATATGACGGCGAAAGGTAAATGATTAATAATATAAAACGGGAATCAGGGGGTCAGTTCAAGTGCATAGAGGTAACCATCCGCACTCCCAAAATAAATCGTATTGGCATAAATAGTGGGCGATGACACGATGGAACCCAGCGTGTAAAATTCATTCATCACCTTTACGCCCGGCACATAATAGGTCAGATCTTCCTTCCCGGCTGTATAGGTAAAATCAAGTTCCCCATTCTGATTTAGTACCCTTGCGGCATTTGATTTTCTGCCTTCTGTGGGAAAAGTCTGCCAGTTTTTACCCTTCGATCTCAGATCAAGTGCATATAAATTTCCTGTGAAATCTCCGTAGTAGGCCATTCGACCCGTAACCGCAGGAGATGAGTACAAATACCCCTTCGCTTTCATACTGTATTTTTTTTTGCCTGTTTTTGCATCCAGGGCATAAAATATATAGGAATCCGATGTGCCGAAATATACCGTGCTGTCAGTAACCGCGGCGGTTGTAAGCACCCATGAATTATCGGCCGAGAAACTCCAGAGTGAATCACCGGTTTTCGTTTTTAATGCATAAAAAAATCCATCCCGGGCGCCAAAATATAAAACACTGTCGGAAATTGCCGGGGAAGCCTGTATGCCTTCCAGCAAATGATAAACCGGCTGCTCCCTGGTTTTAAATTTCCATACTTCTTTTCCTGTTTGTGCATCAACAGCGTACAAATAAGTATCCCAACTGCCAAAGAAAATAGTCCCGTCATACAATGCCGGACTGGTATGAATGATCCCGTTGGTTTTAAATTTCCACTTTAGAGATCCATTGATCGCATCGAGCGCATATAAATTTCCATCACTGCTCCCAAAATAAACGGTCGGCCCTTTATTTATCCCGGGACCATTAATTCCAATCACTGGTGAAGAAAGAAAGAAATCCCAGAGATCTTCCATATACATATCCGCCGGCTTCATTGTCCACAATCCTTTTGCTCCAACCTTCTTCTCCCCTCCCGTCTTAAACTTCCATAACTCCTTACCCGTTACTGCATCCAACGCATAACAATGACCATCATAGCTGATAAAATAAACTGTATTATTGAAAATAGCGGGCGATGAAGAAACAGCTCCGCCAGTATGAAATTTCCAACTCAATTCACCTGAATAAATTTTGATCGCATAGAAATTACTGTCTTCACTGCCGACAAAAGCAAGACCATTCTCAATTACCGGCGATGAAAAAATCTTGTCACCGGTTTTAAATTTCCACCTGAGTGTACCAGGATTTCTACCACCGGCAGTACGATATATACCGGTATGCGCTTCGTCGGCATGAAATACGTCATGCCAGGTGGACCTGCGATTACAACAAACAAATAACAAACCGGTGATAATAAGGAAGAAATATGTTTTTTTCATATTTGTTTCAGGTCAAATATCCGGGTTCCCGATAATATATATTGGATTGATGAACATTATCGAAGTAAGTATCAGTGTGGCTTTCTTTTCGGAAAGTGAAACTGGTTCAAGACGCGAAACACATTGGGCGTTCTTCTTGCGTAAGCGGGCGACATGCTTTTACCGAGAGGAGCATAAACTTTATCGAGGTCCTGATCAGAGTTGAACAAAACGTAAATATCTTTTCTTCCGTCAGATGCATCCACCCACTCGTTTTGCTTGGTCTCGATATTGGTCTTTTTATTTTGAATGATCAGCAGGAAAGTATCGCTCTGGAGATTGGGCAGTTTGAATTTGAACCGGCCCTTGGAATCGGTTTGGGTTTCGCTCTGTATCGGGCTGATGATTTTTACAACGGCATCCACGGGAATCACAGAATTCTTATCGGCAGAAACAAACCCGGATATTTCCGTCTTGGGAACCGATTTAAACTGATTATATAAAGTGATCGTGAAAGTAATTACCGCTGCGACAGAAGCGAAGATGATTTTCCCTTTCGAGAAAAACGCTACGATGGTAGTTTTAGTTATCATAACCGGACGACTAAAATAAGTAAAAATACGGTACGAAATGCCGGGGCGGACGAGGAATTATGGTTGACAGTTGACAGTTGACCGTCGAACGTTGAACGTTGACCGCTAACCTCTGACCCGAAATACGGCTGGCTTTAAGCTTTACGCTTTCTGCTTTCAGCATAAATTGCATCATGGAATTAGGAATAAGCAGTTTCGCAGAATTAACCCCGGATCCGGTTACGGGAAAGACTATCAGCGGTCACCAGCGTATGAAGGATCTGATGGAAGAAATTGAGCTGGCTGACCAGATCGGCCTCGATGTTTATGCATTAGGGGAGCATCATCGCCCGGATTTCATCGTTTCCTCTCCGGCTGTTGTGCTGGGAGCTGCTGCCGTAAAAACCAACCATATTAAACTTTCCAGCGCTGTTACGGTGCTCAGTTCTAACGATCCGGTCAGGGTGTTCCAGGATTTTGCAACGGTTGACCTTCTTTCGGGTGGCCGTGCAGAAATCATGGCAGGTCGCGGCTCTTTTATTGAATCCTTCCCACTCTTCGGCTATGATCTGGGAGATTATGATGAATTATTCTCTGAAAAACTGGAATTACTGCTAAAATTAAATGAATCTGAAAAAATAAGCTGGAAAGGAAAGCACCGTGCACCGATCCAGAATCTAGGCATATATCCAAGGCCTTTTCAAAAGAAACTGCCCGTTTGGGTTGCCGTAGGAGGTACCCCTGAATCCGTTATCCGGTCTGCTAACCTTGGTTTGCCCATGGCACTTGCCATTATAGGGGGTAATCCGGCGAATTTTCTGCCATTGGTAGATCTATACCGCAAAACTTCCACCGCCGCCGGGCAAGGTCGACTCCCGCTGGCCGTGCATTCCCACGGATATGTCTCGGAGGATTCCCAGCAGGCAGGAGATGAATTCTTCCCTTCTTATGCCTACGTCATGTCTAAAATCGGAAGGGAACGGGGATGGCCGCCCACCACCCGCGCGCAATTTGAAGCCGGAAGGTCAAAACAGGGTGCCCTGTTAGTAGGTTCTCCCCAACAAGTAATCGACAAGATCCTTTACGAAAAAGAATTGTTTGGCCTGGACCGGTTTCTCCTGCATGTGAGCGTGGGAACCATGCCCCACGCACAGATCATGCATTCTATAGAACTCTTTGGAACCCAGGTGGCGCCTGTAATCAGGAAGGGTTGAGGGTTGGCGGTTGGCAGTTGACAGATAAGAGTCGACAGAGTCAGCTGGACCTTGTTTCTGAATCGGAAGTTCAGACGATGGCACTCACGCAGTACAAGGATTTTTTTTCTAAAAACCAAGTTGTTCCATCAACCAACGCAAATCAGGAAATGGTTCGGCTGGTTGGAAACCGAATTGCTTTAGCCTTCAATAAGTATTATTCAGAGCAAGGCGCGGGTGATGAGCTGAAGGGTTATACCTGAGAATTTAACATGGTAGAAAGCAAAGAAGTGAATGCCTGGTGTATGCCCGGTGGCAAAGTAGTTGTTTACACCGGCCTTCTTCCTACTACTCAAAATGAGACAGCACTGGCCATAGTCCTGGGGCATGAAATCACCCATGCTGTTGCGGGCCATGGAAGGGAGCGTATGAGTCTCAGCGGATGCTGGCACAGGGAATCCAGTTGGCCGGGAATGTCGCCCTGGGAAGCAATCCACAAACTGTGAATATTTTCAATACAGTATACGGACCGGGAGCGCAAATCGGTGTACTTCTTCCATTTTCACGCAAACAGGAATCCGAGGCCGATCACTAAGGGTTAATTTTCGCAGCCATGGCGGGGGTTATGATCCGCAGGAAGCCATCACATTCTGGACCCGCATGGCTTCAATGGGAGGAGAAAAACCTCCTGTGCTTTTAAGCGATCATCCAGCCGATCAGCAAAGGATTGAGGATCTGAAAAAAAACATGCCCGAAGCGTTAATGTATTATCAGGATTCGAAGCATTAATTGTTTTTAAAAGGCCTGGCATAAAAAAACCCTCATAAATGAGGGTTTTTTGAAAGAAGGAACGGATCAATAAGGCCAGATTATAGTATATACCTTGCCATTCACACCTGTAAATACCAGTTTGAAATAATAAGTTCCGCTACCTGGACATCCTGTCGGTTCGCCATTTGAATCTAGTCCGTAAGTAATAACCGCAACACCCTTGTCAGTTATTACGGTATTCTGCCCGCTCACCAGCCTGAAATCACAATCCTGGCGGATCACTTTGGGCTGGCTGATTAAACTTGTAAATGATTCGCCGAAACGGTTGGTTCCCCATTCTGCAATATTCGTATTGGTACCATCGGAATAAGTTCCTGTGGTTGTAATCACAATTCCATTATCATATGTAAATACCCGTTGTTTTGAAACGTTCCATGTTTTCTGTGTTCCGTTTTTAAAATCAACTACCAGGCTGCCCTTGATGGTATGGGTAATTGTTTGCAGGGTAGCGAGATCTTTCAATAAACCACCGCTTACATTTGTAATAGTTTTTGAACCGTTGAGCACAATGGTCTTGCCGTCACGCAGGCGGGTAATTTTCAAATCTGTTACTGTTATAGTAGCGACCGCGCCTGCATTCTTCCAACGCTGGCCTACCGGCATGGAGATCGTAACTGTACCGGTACGGGTCCTGTTTCCCCAGCAATTGGTACCATCATAAACAATCGTAATAACGCGCTGGCCATTTGCAGTATCATAGGTAATCGTGGCATCACAGATTAACTGGTGAATATTGATCAGGCCTGATATACCGTTGGTTCCATTTACGTCGTTCACGGCTGTATTACCGGATATTGAAACGGAACTGCTCAAAGATCCTGAAAAATCAGACTGGCCGTTTAATGCCGTGTTCGCATCATTTACAACGATATCCGATTCTGAAGATACCTGTTGCTCATCATCGCTTGAAGTACTGACGTTATCAGACGTTGTACCATTCGTTGCAGCTGCATCCTTTTTACAGGAATAAATGCTTATGCAGGAAAGCAGGCAAAATGCTATGGCTATCCGGCGAATTAGATTTGTTTTCATAATTACGATTATTTTTTTACTGAGACGGAGGATTGGTAACAAGGTTTAACGGATCCTTAAATTTAATTTGTTAACAAACCGTTATGACGGTTGGATTGTACACGGTTGAGCGTTGAGCGTTGAGCGTTGAGCGTTGAGCGTTGAGCGTTGAGCGTTGAGCGTTGAGCTTGAGCTTGAGCTTGAGCGTTACGCGTTCGGCGTTACGCTGTTTCGAGCGGACAATAGCATCGAGATCTTATTATGCAGATCTTCCGGACGGAAAGGTTTTGGTACGAATTCCATGAATCCCTTCGCTAAAAGGTCGGCGCGCATATTATCATAGACGGCAGCCGTAAAAGCGATAGCCGGAACATTCGGGTTTATTTTTTTAATCTCTCCCAGCGCGGTGATTCCATCCATCTCCGGCATTTCAAGATCGATCAGTATCAGATCAAATGTATGCTGTGAGAAGAGATCCACAGCCTGCTTGCCATTATAGGCTTCCTTTACTTCGATGCCCCACTTCATCAGGAAACGACGGGCAATAGACATATTGATGGCATTGTCTTCGGCTACCATCACTTTCACACCTGGGAAAAGCGACAGGTGTTTCACTTTATCCTCATTAATATATCGTTTCCTGTTTTCGTTGATCAACAGCTTAAGAGTAAAATGAAAAGTTGATCCCCGTCCTTCTTCACTCTCCAGTTTTAATTCACCATGAAAAAGGCTCACAAGTTTTTTCGTAATCGACAGCCCCAGACCCGTACCTCCGTATTTACGCGTCGTATTGACATCGGCCTGCGTGAAACTTTCAAAAATTTCCTGCTGCTTGTTTGCCGGTATGCCGATACCCGTATCCTTCACCATGAACTGTATGGTAGCCTTTTGGCTGGTCGAAAATATTTTTTTCGCCACCACGCTAATCTCACCGTAGTGCGTAAACTTCAGGGCATTTGAGATCAGGTTGCTGAATACCTGGTTCAGTCTCGTTTCATCTGTCATCACTTCTATATCAAGGCTGTCATATTCCATTTTGAAAATAAGGCCCTTCGCCTGCGCCTGTGCTCCAAATTGCAGATTGATCTTATCAAGAAATTTTTTCAGGTCAACTGGATGCTCTCCCAATTGTAATTTGCCCACTTCAATTTTACCGAAATCAAGAATCTCGTTAATCAGCATCATCATGTGCTCAGAAGAATATTTGAGGATATCCAGATGCGATTTTTGATCGGGCAGATAATTTTCCTGTAACAATAAATTAGACGTACCGATGATTCCATTAAGCGGCGTACGCAATTCATGGCTCATATTGGAAAGGAATCGCGATTTTGCCTGCGACGCAACTTCTGCCTTTTGTTTTGCTTTCATCAATTCGAACTGAGCAGTCTTGATTTCCGAAATATCCAGTATGCTGATCTTCAAAAATCTTCTTTCGAGATCCAGGAAGGGTACAATATTCACGAAAGCAAAAAAAGTTCTTTCAGCTGATGTGATGGCCAGCTCTCCCTGCCAGTCCTTGGTCTGTTGGGTAGACAGGTTCAGCTCGACCGACTTAAACAGTTTGATATGTTCACTGGTGAACCAGTCTTCGATCGCCGTTCCTTCAATTTCTTTTTTATTCTTTATATGCAGCAAATCACAGGCCCTGTTATTACAACCAATAATCCTGCGTTGTTCCGCATCCATGATCAATACTCCATCTAGCGACGTATTATAAATCGTATCTACAAAATGTTTTTCTTTCAGAATCGCTTCTTCGTGATCCCGGTTCACACGGAAAATAAAATACGAGAAGAAAGTTGTCAGAGTAAGAGAGATTGCCAGGTTAGAACTGTACAGGCGCGCAAACATGCCTGCAATACGCACCTGGTAATAATTTTCGAATGGACTCAGGTTCAGACAAAGTAATACCGAGACAATCGTAATCAGGTAAACAAATTTCAGCTCTGTAAAATTTCTTTTTACATCGATGACCAGTGTCATGACGAGGAAGTAGGGGAAATAGAGAAGATATTCGCCAGCACGTAAACCTTCCATATAATTCATTACAATCAGGTAAAGGTTGAGATTCACGATGGCAATGACCCGCGCCATTTCAAACCTTTTTTTCGAATTCAGGTGAAAGGCAAGGATAAATATATACCCTGTGGAAAGATTGATCAGGGCGCTGATATAAAGACTTAGTGTAAAGTAACTGACGACCGATAAGAGGGTCCCGCAAAGGGTCAGAAAGATGAACTGGTTAAACCGGACGATCTTCTTGCGCTGGGAATCCGTATTGCTGGGATCCAGCCCTGAATAGACAATGTCCTGATATACAGACAACAGTGCTGGAGAGAGCCGGGATTTCAGGGAGGGTATCAGAGGAATTAATTTGAATATTAAAACGCGGGGAGCATAATAATTATTATTTAAAGCGTTAATATAAATGAATCCAGATACATGAATAACCTGAAAACCTCTAATGCATTCGTTTTCAATGCGGAAATCGATGCAAACTACCTTAACAGCCTCTATGGTGACGACTTTGTTTACCTGCAGGAAGTGTTTGAAACGGTGCTGGTTGATTACCAGTCTTTAACCGACAATATTGAATACAGTTATTCCTCGGGTAACCTGAACGCTCTCAGATCGGCTGTTCACAAAATCAAACCGGTATTTGGATTCGTCGGACTCACCGCTGTACAGCAGCAATGCCAGCAGTTCGAACAAATCTGCGGCACCGTCAGTTCACCGGATCATCTTTCAGGCGATTTTGAAACGCTAAAAAATAAAATATTCCATAGCAAACAGCTTATAGAAGAAGAAAAGAAAAAATTGGAAATATTTAATAGC
>Ga0209863_10000042_pt1 | contig 74158 bp, 66 predicted proteins | sample OrgsoiDNA2013046_FD_185796 | JGI IMG/M metagenome (GOLD analysis project Ga0209863, IMG submission 185796) | Permafrost soil microbial communities from the Arctic, to analyse light accelerated degradation of dissolved organic matter (DOM) -... | ecosystem: Environmental > Terrestrial > Soil >...
AGCCGTCCAGAACCTCCCAGGCGACTCTCTTGCCAGGAACGGACTCGGTGATCTTCTGCTTGCTGAGGTGGAGGTCCTCGTAGCGATACGTGAACTCGTCGCCCAGTCGCTGCGTGTTGCCCTCGATCTCTCCTGACCACCAGCCACGAACATTGTTGATGGCAGCGAATGCTTCTTCCGGAGTTTGGTCAACCATGAAGCGGGTGGTGTAACTGATCTCATTCATGATTGTTTCCCGTTCTGGGGTCGTGTTCGGCGTCGGGTTGCCGTCGGTGATCAGAACTGCCTCGTCTTTGATCGTCATCTCATTCTCCTGTTGGTTGTGGACGCTTCACACAGATAGACACGGTGCGCCCGCGAAACTGGTCGCGCGACCGCGACCAGTTCTGCTGGCCGTCGGTGTCAGTGCAGGGAGAGATGATGTGGATGGAGGTCGCAGATGTCGGCAGAACTGCTCGAGCGGGCGCGAGCCGGCGATCGGGACGCGTTCACCGCGCTGGTGGAACCACACCGCGTCGAGCTGCAGGTGCACTGCTACCGCATGCTCGGCTCGCTCCAGGACGCCGAGGACGCGCTGCAAGACACGCTGCTAGCCGCGTGGCTCGGCCTGGACGGTTTTGAGGGGCGCTCGTCGGTTCGCACCTGGCTGTATCGCATCGCGACTAACCGGTGCCTGAACCTGCTGCGGTCGTCCGGACGGCGGCCGGTGTCCGCTGCCCCGCTGCCCATACCGCCACCGGAGCCGACCCAGCTGGGCGAGGTGCTGTGGTTGCAGCCATATCCGGATGTATTACTGGAGGGGCTGTCTGATCAGGCGCCGGGGCCCGAGGCGCGGTATGAGTCCCGCGAGGCGATCTCGCTCGCATTCGTGACCGCCGTCCAACTTCTCCCTCCGAACCAGCGCGCCGTGCTGCTGCTGCGCGACGTCCTCGGGTACCGAGCGAGTGAGACCGCCGAGTTGCTCGGGCTGACTGAGGACACGGTCACCGGCGCGCTCAAGCGCGCCCGCGCGACGATGGACACGGCCCAGTCACCCGGCCCACCACCGCCCCCACGCGGCGGGGCCGAGGAGCGGGCACTGCTCGCCCGGTTTGTCACGGCCTTCACCGACGATGACGTCGACGCGCTCGTCGCGCTGATGACCGACGACGCGTGGGTACGCATGCCGCCGCTGCCGTTCGAGTACCGCGGAACAGAAGCGGTGCACCGCTTCTTCACCGCGACCGCTGCCCACCGCCGGGGGATCGCCCACATGGTGCCGACCCGAGCAAACGGGCAACCCGCGTGGGGGGAATACCGCCGCGATCCCATCACCGGGGTTCTGCACCTCACAGGAGTCGAAGTCGTCGCCCTCGCCGGCGACCGCATCTGCGAGATCATCCGGTTCGAGACGACCACTGCGCAGCACTTCGGCCTGCCTCGAACGCTCGACTAGTGAGAGCGTTCGTTGAGCGCAGGGTCACCGCGTCTTGATTAGGTGTAGTGCCTCAACTCGGGCCATAGCGTGGCCCAGCTGGCAGTCGGATGGCACAGCATCACGGGCAACCCTTGCTCATCGTTGTTCAACCCGACTCCGTCGTCGATCGTCGCGAGCGCGGCGCAGTCGCCGAAATAAGGCGCCGCATCGGCCGGGCTTTGGTACCCGAGGACGAGTGCCGCCGTGGCGCTTGGGCTCGGTTGGCTCCATTCGGTGAAGCCATTGTGTCCGCTGTACGCGCGTGGCAGTCCGTGCGAGCCGCCGAGCAGGTCAATAGCGCCGGCCTCCCCGTAATTTTCGGTAAAGATCACGGTATGGTCGCGCTCCGCGACTGGGATCGACTGCCACGCGGTGCCGACGGTGTCAATGAACCGGGGCCATCCCACTGTCTCACCCTGGTCGGGGTTGATCGCCATGACGGCGCTGCCCTGCAAGTCCGTCGCCGGGAGCAGTGGCAACGCGATGAACGCGCTGACCGCGAGCGACGCAGCAACCCCGACGCTCAGGAGAATCGTGCGTAGCCTTCGGCGGCTTAGGGTCGTCCAATCTGCGACCGGTAACGCGCCTACGCCGAGCAGCGCCGGATACATACTCGCCAGGTAGTACGCCTTCCCGTTGCCGAGTAAATACGCGAGCGCGAGTACGCCGTACAGCAGCGACACGAACCGCAGGGTGCGCAATGATTCGCGGCGAAAAGGGACGACGAGACCCGCGATCCACACCGGCACTAACACCGGGCTGACCATCACCAACTGGAACGGCAGGAACCCGGCCCGCCCGCCCTCGGCTGAGCCGCCGATGTTCGCGGCGACCGTCAGCTGGGGCCAGCCGTGTATCGCCTGCCACACCATATACGGCGCCGCCAAAAGGATGGCCGCGCCGACCCCGGCGGCCATCCACGGCGAGCGAAACGGCCACCGTGGACCAACGAGCCCGAGCATCGCAACCGCAATCACAGCCACGAATGCGACTTGCGGTTTCGCTTCGAACCCGAGCCCAGCAACCACACCAGCGGCGAGCAGCGTCGGTCCGCTGTGCCGCATGACAGCCCGGATCAACAGCCAGCACAGCGCAGTGGTGCTCAACAAGTCGAAGGTGGTGGTCGTCACAAAGTGCCCGATAGCCAACGCGAAACCCGACACGGCAGCGCTCGATGCGGCAATGATCTGCGCGCGTGCACGGCCACCGATCTCGCGTGCGATCAGTCCCGCGATCACCGTTGTTGCCGCCCCGATCACCGCCGACGGGAGTCGCAGCACCAACAAAGATCCCGGCGCCAGATGGTTCATCGCCCAAGAGATCAACGGCACCAGCGGCGGCTGATCCGGATACCCAAACGCCGGATGCGATCCGGCCACAATGAAGTACATCTCGTCACGGTGATAGCCGTACCGGGTACTCGTCGCAATCAACAACACCAACTGAGCGACAGCGATCGCCGCCACCGACATCGACAGGCGCGCCGCCACCGCCGAACCTGGCGGCGCGGAGCCGGCCCTGTGCGAATCTGCCATCCGCACAGCTTCCCAGTCGGGCGCTCCGGCCGGGAGTACCTTCCTATTCGGTGGATGCCGCGAGAGGGGGACGGCCGGTGCCGAGCGCCGATGAGATCCGAGACGCTCAGCGAGCGACGTGGGCCGGGCTCTCTGCGGGCTGGGAGAAGTGGGACTCGGTCATCATGGATCAGCTGGGCCCGGTCGGCGCAGCGATTATCGAGCGTCTCGATATCGCTGAGGATCATCAGCATCTCGACATTGCCTCGGGCACGGGTGAGCCGGGTTTGAGCATCGCGAGACGATCGCCGAATGGACGCGTCGTGCTGACCGACCTCGTACCGGAGATGCTGGACATAGCCGCGCGACGAGCTAGGGCGCAGGGGATCGCCAATGTCGAGACGAAGGTGTGCAGCGCCGATGATTTGCCGTTCAACGATGGCACGTTCGATAGCGTCTCCGTGCGTTTTGGATACATGTTCTTCCCTGATGTGGCCAAGGCGACGGCCGAGTTCGCGCGCGTGCTCAGGCCGGGGGGACGCCTCTGTTCGTCGGTATGGGTCAAGCCCGAGGAAAACCCGTGGACGACGATCGCCATGCAGGCAATCGCTACCGAGGCGGTGGTAGCGCCACCCGACCGGGACGGACCGAATATGTTTCGGTGTGCTGCCCCTGGATATGTCAGTGCTCTGTACGAAGGCGCGGGGCTGCGCGACGTTGCCGAGTGGGACGTCGAAGTCGAACTCGTGACGCGATCGCCCGAGCAGTATTGGGAGATGCTCAGCGAGCACGTCTCGCTCGCAGTTGCGGCGCTCCAGCAGGTCGACGAACCGGCGCGGGAGCGGATTCGGGCACACGCCATTGCGGAGGTGCGCGTGTTCGAGAAGGACGGCAAGGTCCGGGTTCCGGGCGTAGCGCGGTGCGTCGTGGGAACGAAACAGGATGCGACGGCGCGCGAAGCACAGTAGTGAGCATCGAATCGCCGTGATCCGGTGCAGGTCGCCGAGGCGATCGCCCGACCCGAGCAACGCGAAGTGCCTGAAGCGCGCGCACTGCGCAGCGCCGGACATGAACGGGCAGCTGGATGCGCACGTGCTGGACTTGGCGTACTACGAACTCGGCGACGTGTTGATCCGCGCATCGGGCTGGACGGCGCAGGACGTCGCCGATCAACTTGATGACCTGACTAGCATTCTGGGGCCGCCGCTGGTGAACTGCTGGCCGCCGGCCTGGCCCAAACGCCGACCGACATCGCCACCCGACTCACTGTGCCCACCACCTGACACAAAGGCGGTAGCGCGGGTTCGAATCCCGTCGGGGCTACCCACACCCGCAGTACAGACCCGATCGGCTTCGCCACCCGATGTCGGGCAACAACATCGGGTGGCGCCACGAAACCACGACGCACCTTCCTTCAAGCGTTCAGGTCGAGCACAACACCTGCGGGCGGCGAGCTAGCTGCGTGCGGCCATTAGTGGCTGGTACGTCGGGGAAGTGGGTTGTAGAGCACACCGAGGAAGAACCCGAAGATCCAGTGCCATAGGAAGATCGCGAACACGAGCTTGCCGCCGAAGCCGGTGCTGAACAGGCCGGCGCCGCTGTGCGGGTCGTAGACGTAAGGCACCATCCAGCCAGCGCTGATGATGGCCAATACGGTTCCGTAGAGGATGCCTTTGGCGATGTTGCCGAGACTGGTGTTGGGCAGCGGCAGTTTCGAGTGCACGAGAAGTGCGAAGAGCAGACCGAAGACCAACCCGTCGAGAGTGTGCACGACGTAGCCACCCCAGAACTGGGCGACGGCAGATCCCTTCGGGAAGATGACCGCTCCGTTGGTGGTCGGCCAGTTCAAGTTCGGCAGGCCGATCCCGTGGAACCACAGGCCGAGCACGGTCGCCATGTGCGTGCCCACCGCGCCCGCGATTAGTGACGCGCCGACGGGGTGGCGCGATGTCCACAATCGCCAACTGGTGAGCGGATCGACATCACTGGCGTCGCTGGTAACGCTCGCGCCCGTGCTGAGACTGGTGCTGGTCACGACCATTCAACTCCTTAGACGTGGGGTACCTGCTCGTTCTCACCGCGTGCGCTCTGCGAACGCATGTCCGCACTGAGAACGATTGCGGCCGCAGCCTACGCCGCGATTGTTGCTCGCACAACGATTTCGGTTGCCTTTCTTGTTGCGGCCACAACGAAGTTGAGACCCTTCGCCTCAACTCGTGCGTTGACGAGAAATGGCGCCCCCGATACGTTCGCCCTCAGCATGAGAGTGCGCACAACGCACACGAGTCGGTGTCCGGATGTCTTGAGCATCAAGACCTAGGTGCGGAGGGCCGGTCGATGGGTCAGCGAAAGACACCGGCCAGGTGACCACAGACGTCTTCATCGTCGACGCCGTCCGCACCTCTGTTGGCAAGTACGCGGGCGCGCTCGCCGGTGTGCGCCCCGACGACCTCGCCGCGACCGTACTCGCCGAGGTCGTGCGACGCAGCCCGGGTCTCGATCCGTCGCGAATCGACGACGTCATCTTCGGCGATGCCAACGCCGCTGGTGAGGACAATCGAAACGTCGCGCGCATGGCTGTGTTGCTCGCCGGCCTGCCGACGTCGGTTCCCGGGGTCACGGTCAACCGGTTGTGCGGATCGGGCCTCGAGGCCGTGATCGGGGCCTCGCGTGCCATCGCCGTTGGTGATGCGTCGATCTGCGTAGCGGGCGGCGTCGAATCAATGAGCCGGGCGCCTTGGGTGCTGGCGAAGCCGGCCACCGCCTATCCGCGCCGTGACGAGACCCTGCACTCGACCACCTTGGGCTGGCGGATGGTCAATCCGCAGATGCCGGCCGACTGGACCATCGCGCTCGGCGAGAGCGCGGAGGTGCTCGCCGACCGTTACGCGATCTCACGAACAGTGCAAGACGAGTTCGCGCTGCGCAGTCACCAGCTCGCCGCACAGGCATGGAGTGCGGGTCGTTTCGCCAGCGAGGTTGTCCCGGTGCCGGGCGCCGACCTGACCCGCGACGAGTCGATGCGGCCAGAGACATCGCTGGCCGTCCTTGCCACGTTGCCCCCGGCTTTTCGCGCGGCGGGCACGGTGACGGCAGGCAACTCGGCCCCGCTGAGTGATGGTGCATCTGCGCTGCTTTTGGCGAGCGCCGAGGGACTCCGGCATGCGGGACGTGAACCGCTCGCACGCATCGTTTCGCGCGGAGCGTCAGCAGTCGATCCGGACATCTTCGGCGTCGGTCCGGTCGAGGCGGCGCGCACCGCGTTGAAGCGCGCTGGGATTGGCTGGGGAGACCTTGCCGCAGTGGAGCTGAACGAGGCTTTCGCCGCACAGTCCCTTGCGTGCTTGGCGCAATGGCGCGAACTCGACCCCGCGATCGTCAACGTGAACGGTGGAGCGTTGGCGTTGGGGCATCCGCTCGGTTCGTCGGGTTCGCGGATTCTCACGTCCTTGACGTGGGAGTTGCATCGGCGTGGCGGCGGTTTCGGGCTGGCCGCAATCTGCATCGGCGTCGGTCAGGGGTTAGCAATGGTTATTGAAGCGACCGGGGTGCGGCCAGCGTGACACCGCCGCCGGGAGCGGCCGCACCGGGCGCGGCTGACGCACGCCCGTCGAAAGTCACGCGCGGCTCCGACTTTGTGCAGTCCCTCGAGCGTGGGCTCGCGGTGATCCGCGCGTTCGACGAGAGCCGTCCCGAGTTGACGTTGAGCGAGGTCGCCCGCGTCACTGGTCTGACCCGCGCGGCGGCGCGGAGGTTTTTGCTGACGCTCGTCGATCTGGGCTACATGCGCAGCGATGGTCGGCAGTTCGCGCTGCGGCCGCGCATTCTCGAACTCGGCTACGCCTACCTCTCGAGCTTGAGCCTGCCCCAAGTTGCCCAGCCCCATATGGAAGAACTCGTGGCGCGCGTTCACGAGTCGTGCTCAATTTCCCTTCTCGACGGTGCCGATGTCGTCTATGTGGCGAGGGTACCCACGCGCCGGATCATGACTGTCGCCATCAGTGTCGGCACCCGTTTTCCGGCCTTTGCGACATCGATGGGCCGGGTGTTGCTCGCTGCCCAGACGACGGAATGGGTCGACGAGTACCTTGCGTCGGGCGCACTTAAGCAGTTCACGCGACACACTGTTACCGACGCCGCGAAGCTGCGCGCGTTGCTGGCTCGCGTGCGTACCCAGGGCTACTGCATGGTTGACCAGGAACTCGAGGTGGGGTTGCGGTCGATTGCGGTGCCGATCCGCGACGGCGCCGGTGTGGTCGTCGCCGCGATGAACATTTCGCTGCACGCGAGCCGTGGTACGGCCGAGACCACACGGCGTGAGTTGCTTCCCTACCTGGTCGCGACTGCTAGCGACATCGAGCAAGACCTGCGCGGCGGCCAGTCCGCGGTCGCGCCGGCCACCTGACCCACAAACGTGACGGATCCGTGGCGGCTTGAGGGCACCGATCCGTCACGTTTGCCGGCGGTGCAGCAGCGGCGTCGGTCCGGCCACCGCTGATCGCAACTGGGCCAACAGATCAGCAACGTCGACGTCGTCGGGCAAGGTAGCGAGCAAGGTGTCCGCGCCAGCGCGGGCTAGCGCGAGCACTTGTTCCTGAGCGTCGTCGAGTGTGCCGAACACGCCGGCGTGGCGGGGATGAAAGTCGCCGGCCAGATGAGGATCGCGACTGGCTCGGGCGGCGGCCTCACTCGCCGTCCGACCTATCGACACTGTGACTGCCGCCACGACCGACCGACCGCGAGGTCCAGATGCCAGCGCCGCAGCCGCGATGGTGGCGAGCAAACTGGCACGGTCGGAGGCCGCGATGACGACGCCCGCGGCTTGGTCGTCGACACGGCCGCGCACCCGTACTCGCTCCGACCACGCATTGACGCCCCCTACCGCCTCGACGAGTGAGTCGCGCGCGGTTCCCGGAGCAGGAATCTCAAGCAGGACGCCGACGGGCAGGGCTGCGACGAACGCGGCGGCGGGCAGCGAGCTGAAGGAAATCCCGACGACGGCATCGCCCGACAACGCCCGGAGGGCCACGATTCGTCGGGGGTCGGCAGTACCAGCCACGGTTGCGAGCCAGATCGCGCGGTAACTCAAGCGGCCGGCGAGCACCGCGAGTTGATCCTGCCGCTCGGCCAGCTGGTCGGCTGCCAGGACGACCTCGAGGTCGAGCAGCGCGTCAGGCGATGCCGGCTGCCCGAAGGCGTGGCTGCCCGTTGGCACCGCGCCGCCCCTCTCGTACTCTGTGCGTTATGTGGACGGGAGTGCGGTCACCGTACAGTGACGGCTCCGCGCTGTCTATCGCCGGCGAGCTCGTCACCACCGTCGGCCGAGGGCTGCGCGCGGCGGGCGTGCCTGTCTCGACGGGCGACATGCTCGACGCGGTCCGCGCCATCAACGCCGTCGACGTCGCCCACCACGACGAAGTGGTCGAGGCGTTGCGGGCGTCGATGATCAAGACAGAGGGCTTCGACGACGCATTCGACCGAGTCGTGCGACGCGTTCTCGTGCGGAAGCGGCCGACGGTGGAGTCGTCCGTCGCTGGCTCGTCGCCTGCTGCTGGCGGGTCGCCCGCCAATGCCCAAGCCAGCGAACACTCACAGCACCCAGCCGGACCGGACGACGGATTGGCGGCTGCACTGCGCTCCGCGCTGGCCCGGGGTGACGACGCGGAGATCGAGCGGCTGCTCGCACTGTCGGTCGAAAAGTTCGGTGGGCTCGACGCGGCTGGCACCAGCACGACGACCCACCACACGCATCGAGTTCTGCGCGGACTGGGTCTGAGCCGGCTGTTGCAAGAGTTGCTTCGCGATGCAGGCAACCCTGACGACGCCGTCGGCAGGCGCAGTGCGGTCGACGATGCGAACGAGCGCGTCCGGCAGCTGCGGCAGCGCATCGAGGAGATGGTCGCGGGCGGACTGCAAGACCGACTGATCGGGCCGCCCGTTGTCGCGGCGCAACCCGCGGGTCTTGAGGATCTGCCACTGCTTCGTGCGCGCGCCGACGAACTGCTTGCGCTGCGGGCTGCTGTCAAGCCGCTTGCGCGGCGGCTCGCGACTCGGCTCGGGCGCCGCCGGCGACGCGGCGGCGACACCGTGGAGATGCGCCGAACGATCCGCAACTCCCTCGGCTCGGGCGGCGTTCCCCTGGTCCCGGCGATGCGGAGGCGTCGTCGCAGTCGGCCAGATCTCGTCGTCCTGTGTGATGTCAGTGGGTCAACGGCGCAGTTCGCGCCATTCACGCTCGCGCTGCTGCATGCGGTGCACCGGGAGTTCCGGCGGGTTCGATCGTTCGTGTTCGTCGACGGCATCGCCGAGATCACCAACCTGGTCGAGTCGGCGACCGGGGTTGTCGATCCCCGCCACCTGCTCGCGCATCGGGGCCTGATTGCGGGCGATGGGCGAAGCGACTACACCCGAGCGCTGCGGCGGTTCCTCGATGGCTGGCCCGATGCGGTCACCCCCAAGACCACGGTGCTCATCGTCGGCGATGCGCGCTCGCACGACCGTCCGCCCGCCGCGGCCGAGGTCAGCGAGCTTCGTGAGATGTCGCGGCGGATCTATTGGCTCAATCCCGAGCCGCGCGAGGAGTGGAACACCGGGGATTCCAAGCTCGACAGCTACCGCTCGGATTGCGCGGGCGTTTTCGAGGTTTCGACACTTCGGCAGCTCGGCGAGTGTGTCGCCGCAATAGGCTGACGGGCGCTCAATTCAGCCCTGACACGAGCTAGCGAGATCAGCCTTCGCGCAGCGCCAACGCGTCGACGGCGCGGTCTTGGTCTGCTCGATTCTTCAGCAGGACGCCGAGGGTGTTGGTGAGCGCCGTCCCGTCGACATCGTCGATGCCGAGGGCAAGCAGTGTGCGGGCCCAGTCGATCGTCTCCGAGATCGACGGCGGCTTGCGCAGGCCTAGGCCGCGCAACGTGCGCACAGTCCGCACGACCTTGGTGGCGAACTCGGCCGATGCTTCGGGTACCCGCACGAGCACGATCTCGCGTTCGCGGGCCGCATCTGGATAGTCCAGATGCAGATACAGACATCGCCGCTTCAGTGCCTCCGACAGTTCTCTCGTGGCGTTCGATGTCAGGACGACGAACGGCCGACGGGTCGCTCGAATGGTGCCGAGTTCGGGGATGGTGGTCTGGAAGTCGGACAGCACTTCAAGGAGCAATGCCTCGAACTCGATGTCGGCTTTGTCGACCTCGTCGATGAGTAGGACGGTCGGCTCGACGCGCCTAATCGCGCTGAGCAGCGGACGCTCAAGCAGGAAATCCTCTCCGAAGATGTCGACCTCCGCCTCTTCCCACGACGGATCGCGCGACGCTTGGATGCGCAGGAGCTGCTTGCGGTAATTCCATTCGTACAGAGCGCGCGCCTCGTCGAGACCCTCGTAGCACTGGAGGCGTATGAGGTCCGCGTGAAGAGCCGTAGCGACGGCCTTTGCCAGCTCGGTCTTGCCAACCCCGGCCGGCCCTTCGACGAGCAATGGCTTCTGTAAGGCGTCGGCCAGGTAGGCGGCGGTTGCCGTGCGCTGGTCGGCGAGGTAGCCAGTTGCGGCGAGCTCTGCGTCGGTGGCGGCGACCGACGTAAATGCACTCATCTCCTTGCCTTCCCTTGCCCGTTGAACTGCCCGCTGATCGCAGATTTTCCGGCTTCGGCAGCACCTTGACACAAGGCCGGTACGCAGACTACATCTTGTTCATTATCCGGATGGCCGTTCGGATCGCGAACACGGAGGGTTCCATGGAAGCCGCGAGCTACACCACCCGCTTTGGCTCGCTCGCCGACTTCGAGAGCGGCGGGGTCGAGATCATCAACGACGATCCTCGCCACTACGCGTTCTCGAACATCTTCGATGTCGCGAATCGGTCGAAGCCGTACGAGAAGGTCGCTGTCGGCAAGAACATGCAGTACGTCCTCGAGGCGATCCGCGCCGAGGGCATCAGTGAATGGCGGGTAGCGGCGCACGACGAGTTCGCGCTGGTGATGGACGGCGAAATCGAGATCACGCTCGTTCGCCTCGATCATGGCCTTGAGCCGGGCCGCGATGGCTCCGTTGCGCTCGATGGCGAACCAGTCGGTCAGCGCGTGGGTCGAGTCATCGCCGGTCGCGGGCACCAGACATTGCTGCCGGCAGGTACTGCGTATCGGTTCTCCGCCAGCCAACCCGGCGTGATCCTGCTCCAGACGCTCGCAGGTGTCGACACCCAGTTCCGGTGGGCGGAGATCTGCCAGTCGCTCTAATCACGCAATTCGTTGTATTGCCAGGGTTTCTGCACCGAGTGAGGGAGTACCGGTATGACCACCGAAACGTCGCCTGTCGGCACGGACGCGCCGAACGCGCAGGGTTACCGCGAGTTCAGGCTTGGCGAGTTCCACTTTCGGCGTGACGAGTACTTCGCGTACATCACCTGGCCGACCGGCAGTCACATCATCAGCGTCGATGCGTTCCTGCGCGCGATGCAGCGCGATGTCGCGTGGGACTTCTTCTACGGAACGGTCAACTTCGACGGCGTCATCGGCACGGTCAACCACTACGGCAAGGTCGACTTGTTCGCGGGCCGTTACAACGAGGCCTACCGCAAGGCCGAGCTCGACTACACCGAGACACTGGACACGCCCGAAATCCGCGAGACATTCAAGTCTGTTCTCGAGGACTGGACGAACGCCGGCTTCGACCCGTTCGCCTCCCCGCACGAGACCGGTAGCGCGTTCGGAGTGAAGGCCGGGAGCAACACCGCCGCGGTGACGCGGCACCGGGTTGCCGCAGCCCGAATGGTTGGCGCGCGAGACGACGAGCCGCGCCGAAGTGACGCGAGCGGGTTCCCGGTCAACCGCATGTTCCGCGACGTCGACCAGGACGAGCCGATCATCGAGGCCGAGCCGGGCTTCGAAGGCGAGATCGCAAGTTTCAGCCTCTTCGCGTACCTCTCGCGCTCCGACGTTACATGGAACCCGTCGGTCGTGAGCGTGTGCAAGGACTCCTTGTTCTGTCCGACGACTGAGGAGTACATCTTGCCGATCATCCACGGCAACGATCGCGTCGAATGGTTCTTGCAGCTGTCCGACGAGATCTACTGGGACGTCGAGGATCGCGAGACCGGCTCGGTGCGGTCGCGGGTGGTCATGAAGCCCGGCGACGTATGCGCGATGCCGGCCGACATCCGGCACCAGGGTTACGCACCCAAGCGGGCGATGTTGCTTGTGTGGGAGAACGCCAATCCGGAACTGCCCGACTTGATCGCGAGCGGCAAGACGCCGACCTACCCCATCGAGTTCTAGGAGCGTCGTGCAAACGGGGTTGTTCATCGGCGGCGATTTCGTCGAAGGGCTCGACGGCGCACGCATTGACGTGCACGATCCGCATGACTCCTCGATCCTGGCGTCGATCGCGGAAGCCGGTGCAGTCGACGTCGATCGGGCGGTCGTCGCGGCGACGACGGCGTTTGATTCCTGGCGGCACACCTCGGCGTCCGAACGCGGGCGTTTGCTGTTGCGCCTTGCCGACGCAGTGGAAGCCCACGGCGATGAACTGGCCCTCCTGGAGACCCGCGACACGGGGCATCCGTTGCGCGACACGACGGCGCTCGACGTGCCGCGAACCGCTGCCACGCTTCGGTACTTCGGCGGGATGGCGGACAAATACCAGGGCGCCGTGGTGCCGACCGAAGCAGGCTTCCTCGACTACGTGCTTCGCCAACCGATCGGGGTCGTTGGGCAGATCGTGCCGTGGAACTTCCCGCTCATGTTCACGAGCTGGAAGCTGGGTCCCGCGCTTGCTGCCGGCAACACCGTCGTGCTGAAGCCGTCAGAGCTCACGCCGATGAGCACGCTGCGTGTCGCCGAGCTCATCGCAGAGGTCGGGTTTCCACCTGGAGTCGTCAACGTCGTACCCGGGTATGGCGTAACCGCCGGGCGTCGGATCGCCGAACACGAGGCGATCGGGATGGTCTCGTTCACCGGGTCGACGTCGGTCGGTCAGGACGTTGTCGCCGCCAGCCGTGGGAATCTGAAGCGGCTGCACCTTGAGCTCGGTGGCAAGGGCGCGAACGTCGTCTTCGAGGACGCTGATCTGAGGGCTGCGGTCAACGGCAGCGCGTTCGCGATCTTCCACAACCAAGGCCAGGCATGCATCGCGGGTAGCCGGCTGATCGTGCATGAGTCGTTGGCAGACGAGTTCATCGAGGCGTTCGTCGAACTGGCCCGCAGCATTCGCATCGGCGACCCGAAGTTGAAGACGACCGAGATGGGTCCGCTCACGTCGCCGACGCATCGCGACCGCGTGTTGTCCTACGTCAAGATCGCCCTCGACGACGGGGCGACGGTGCTGACCGGAGGCGCCGCTCCCACGGATCTCGAGCTGGCCAACGGGTGTTACGTCGAGCCGACCGTCGTGCGCGCTGGCCCTGCCGACCGGGTGAATTCCGAGGAGGTCTTCGGCCCGTTCGTGACGATCACGACGTTCGCCGACGAGGCGGAGGCACTCCAGATTGCCAACTCCGTCGACTACGGCCTCGGCGCTGGTCTGTGGACCAACCGGCTCGATCGCGCGCACCGGTTCGCCCGCGACCTGCGAGCGGGGATGGTGTGGGTCAATTCGTACAAGCGAGTGCATCCCGGCTCGCCGTTCGGGGGTGTTGGCCGATCGGGCTACGGCCGCGAGATGGGTTTCGAGGCGATGCACGAATACACCCAGGCCAAAGCGATTTGGGTGAACGTCGACGCGGATTTGCGACCGTACTATCCGCGGGGCTGAGGTGAGCGAGCTCGTGGCACTTCGCGACGCAGTCGCGAGCCACATTCACGATGGAGACACGGTTGCCCTCGAAGGCTTTACGCACCTGATCCCGTTCGCAGCGGGCCACGAGATCATCAGGCAGGGACGCCGTGACTTGACGCTGGTCCGGATGACGCCCGACGTGATTTATGACCAGCTCATCGGTGCCGGCGTCGCGACCGCGATGGTCTTCTCGTGGGGCGGAAACCCGGGTGTCGGGTCGCTGCATCGCTTCCGTGACGCCGTTGAGCACGGCTGGCCAATACCGCTCGGCATCGAAGAACACAGTCATGCCGGGATGGCCGCGCGCTATGTCGCCGGAGCGTCGGGTCTACCGTTCGCCACGCTTCGCGGTTACCGCGGAACGGACCTCTCGGCTCGCGCTTCCAGCGTCGCGCCCATCACCTGCCCTTTCACGGGCGAGCAGTTGACGGCCGTCGCGGCGCTGCGACCAGACGTTGCCGTCATTCACGCGCAGCAGGTCGATGCTGAGGGCAACGTAGGTCTCTGGGGTATTCAGGGCGTGCAAAAGGAGGCCGTTCTCGCGTCGCGCCGTTCGATCGTGACGGTCGAGGAGCGGGTTCGCACGCTCGACTCGCGCGCTTCCGTCGTCCTGCCGTCGTGGGTTGTTTCGGCCGTGTGTGTCGTCCCACGCGGATCGCATCCGTCGTACTCCCACAGCTACAGCGACCGCGACAACGCGTTCTATCAAGCTTGGGATCAGCTCAGTCGCGACCGTGACGTCTTCAACGACTGGATCCGGCGGCACGTGCTGGAGACCGACACGTTCGAGGAGCATCTTGCGTTGCTCGACGCAGACGCCGCGAAGGACGGCGCCGCATGAGCGAGCTGCTGTCGACGACCGCCGATGGCGCCCCAGCCGCGCGGTCCGTCACCGCCGACGAGATGATGACCGTCGTCGCCGCCCGCGAATTGGTCGACGGCGAGGCATGCTTCGTCGGCATCGGACTACCGAGCCTGGCCGCGAACTTGGCCCGACTTACGCACGCCCCGGCGTTGGTCCTGCTCTATGAGTCCGGCACGATCGGCGCCAGGCCGTCGCGGCCGCCGCTCTCAATAGGCGACGGTGAACTCGCTGAAACCGCGACGGCCGTCGTCAGCGTTCCGGAGATCTTCAGCTACTGGTTGCAAGCGGGCCGGATCGATGTCGGCTTCCTCGGCGCGGCCCAAATCGATCGGTTCGCGAACATCAACACGACCGTCATAGGCGATTACGACGCCCCCACTGTGCGCCTGCCGGGTGCCGGGGGAGCTCCGGAGATCGCGTCGAGCGCGCGGCGCGTCGTTGTCGTGCTTCGTCAGACCCGACGCAGTTTCGTCGACCGCGTCGATTTCGTTACCAGTGTCGGGCACCTTGACGGCCTCGACTCTCGCGAACGGCTCGGGCTTCCCGGCGCCGGGCCTACGGTCGTCATCACGGACTTGGGTGTCCTCAAGCCAGACCCGGCGACTCGCGAGCTTGTGTTGACCTCAGTGCACAGCGGTGTCGACCCCGTTGACGTCGTCTCCAGCACCGGCTGGCCGCTGCGAGTGTGCGACGACTTGGCGACGACCGCGCTCCCGAGCGCGCTCGAACTTGCGGCTCTCGACCATCTGAGGGCGGTAACCCGATGAGGCCGTTCGTTCATGAACTCCAGTCGGGGCGCGTCGTCTTTGGGGCCGGGTCGCTGAAGAGTGTGCCGAGTGAGGTGGCCCGGCTTGGCGGCCGGCGGGTTCTGCTCATCAGCGATGAATTCGTCAAGGCCGTTGCTGACGAGGTAGCCGACGGCCTTGGCAACCACGTCATTCGGCGGGTCAGCGAAGTTGTGCAGCACGTGCCCGTCGAACTGGCCGATGCCGTCTCATCAGTCGCGCGAAGCGATCGGATCGACGTTGTCGTGTGCGTCGGCGGTGGATCGGCCACCGGTTTGGCGAAGGCGGTCGCACTTCGTCACGACGTGCGGATTCTCGCGGTGCCCACGACGTATGCGGGTAGCGAGATGACACCCATCTGGGGCCTGACGGCTGGCGCCGAGAAGCGCACCGGCCGTGACGCACGCGTGCTGCCACGCGCGGTTGTCTACGACCCGGTGCTGACGTACACGATGCCGGCGAGCTTGTCGGCCGCCAGTGGCCTGAACGCGATGGCGCACAGCGTCGAAGCGCTTTATGCGCCAGACGCGTCACCGATCGTGCGGCTGATCGCGGAGGAATCGATACGTGCGCTGGCGCAGGCGTTGCCACGTGTCGTCGAGCAGCCCGACGATCCCGACGCACGGGCCGAGGCGTTGTACGGCGCGTGGCTTGCCGGGACGTCGCTCGGCAACGCCACCATGGGTCTCCATCACAAGATCTGCCACACACTCGGAGGTGCCTACAACCTGCCCCATGCGGCGATGCACGCCGCGCTTCTGCCCTACGCCGCCGCCTTCAACAGAAGTGCCGCGCCCGAGGCAATGGGCTCGCTTGCGCGCGCTCTCCGTGCCGACGACGGCCCCGCTGGCTTGTGGGACCTTGCCCGACGCATCGGTGCACCCACGAGCTTGACCGACGTCGGCTTCGATCAGGCGCACGTCGACGACGCGTCAGCGATCATCGCTCGCGCCAACATCACGACCCCTCGGCACGCCGACGAGGTCGGCATCCGCCGTGTCTTGCACGCCGCGCTCGACGGGAGCCGGCCCGCGCCCGGCATAGATCTCTAGACCAGGAGTAGGAACATGTCACCTTCGTTTGACGGTAACCGGTTTGACCGGCGATCGTTCCTGAAGATCGGTGGTCTCGCTGCGGCCGCAATCGCGTCGCCCACCCTGCTCGACGCCTGCAGCAGCAGTAAGAAGGTCAGCGTCGCAACGGGCTCGCCGACGGGAGCCAGCTCCGCGACGTCGGGGGCCAGCTCCGCGGCGTCAGGGGCCAGCTCTGCGGCGAGCTCGCGGCCCGCGGCGGTGGCGACGAAGATGCTGAAGGTCGGATACGTCAGCCCGCAGACTGGGGCGCTGGCCCCCTTCGGCGAAGCTGACTCGTTCGTCGTGACGGCGCTCACGAACTACTTCAAGGCCAATCCCTTTGCTGTGGGCTCCGACCACTACGGCGTTCAGGTCTCGGTCAAGGACAGCCAGTCAGATTCAAAGCGATGCGGTGAGGTGGCCAACGACTTGATCCTCCAGGAGGGCATCGACCTCATGCTCGTCGCGTCGACCCCTGACACGGTGAACCCGGTGGCCGACGTATGCGAGGCAAACGGCGTTCCCTGTATCTCCACCGTTGCCCCTTGGCAGCCGTATTTCATCGGCCGTGGCGGCAAGCCCGGCAGCTCCAGCTTCAAGTGGACGTACCACTTCTTCTGGGGCCTCGAGGACGTCGAGGCGGTCTACCTCGACATGTGGGACGCCGTGCCGACCAACAAGAAGACCGGCGCGATCTGGCCCAACGACCCCGATGGCAATGCATGGGGCGACGCCGTGAACGGCTTCGGGCCTGTCGTTGCCAAGCGCGGATATTCCATCATCGACCCAGGTCACTACCCAGACGGCACCCAAGACTTCTCTGCACAGATCGCGAAGTTCAAGAGCGGCGGCGCCGAGGTGCTACTGGGTGTGCCGATCCCGCCCGACTTCACGACGTTCTGGAAGCAGGCGGTGCAGCAGGGCTTCAAGCCGAAGATCGCGACGATCGGCAAGGCGTTGCTGTTCCCGTCGTCGATCGAGGCACTCGGCGCCACTGGCCAAAACCTTGGCAGCGAAGTGTGGTGGAGCCCAAGCCACCCATTCACCAGCTCGCTGACGAAGCAGTCGGCCAAGGACCTCGCGGCCGACTACACGTCGACCACCGGCAAGCAGTGGACCCAGCCGATTGGATTCGTCCACGCGATGTTCGAGGTCGCCAGCGCGGCAGTGTCGAAGGCCGGGTCAACCGACAAGGCGGCCGTCGCGTCGGCACTGTCGACGCTCAAGCTGTCGACGGTTGTCGGGCCACTTGACTGGACGTCGGGTCCGGTTCCGAACGTCACTAAGACACCGCTCGTCGGTGGGCAGTGGCGCAAGTCGAGCACTGGATACGACCTCATCATCGTCACGAACAAGCAGCACCCGGAGATTCCTGCTGGCGGAACGGTCGAGGCGCTGGCGTGACCGATGGGCCTGCACTTCTGGTCGTCGACGGGCTGGCCAAGCGCTTTGGCCAACTCGTCGTGGTCGCCGACCTGTCGTTCGAAGTGCGGGCTGGGCAGGCATTGGGCGTCGTCGGCCCGAACGGAGCGGGCAAATCGACGATGCTGAATCTCATCAACGGCGTCCTCGCGGCCGACAGCGGCTCGGTTCACTTCGCGGGTCGTGACATCAGCCGCCTGGGCGCCGCCCAGCGGTGCGTGGCGGGCATCGCACGCACCTATCAAGTGCCACAACCATTCGAAGGCATGACTGTCTTGGAGAATGTGCTCGTGGGTGCAGAACTCGGGTCTGGACGCCGGGGCGGCAACGGTTATCAGTTGGCGTACGCGGCCCTCGACGCAACCGGACTGCTACCCGTTGCGAACGCGCGTGCCGGGGGCTTGCCGCTGCTTGCCCGCAAGCAACTGGAGATGGCGCGCGCGCTCGCGACGGATCCGCAGCTGATCCTGCTCGACGAGGTCGCGGGTGGCCTCACAGACCAGGAGCTGCCGTCGCTGGTCGCAGCGGTGCGTGGCCTGCGTGACCGCGGGGTCGCGGTCATCTGGATCGAACACATCGTGCACGCACTGCTGGCGGTCGTCGACAGGCTGATGTGCCTGACCTACGGGACGATGCTCGCTATCGGTGAACCCCTCGAGGTGCTGCGAAACGTTGATGTGCGCGACGCGTATCTCGGCAGCAGCATCGACGTCGAGGGAGCTGGACCCGCGTGACGCTACTCTCGGTCGACCACGTCGACGCGCGCTACGGCGACTTTCAGGCGCTCTTTGACGTCAGCCTTGCGGTTCGCGAAGGTGAGACCCTCGCGGTCATCGGCGCCAACGGCGCGGGGAAGTCGACACTCCTCAAGACCATCGCCGGCTTGCTGCGTCCGGCGCGCGGCGAGGTGACGTTCAACGGCCAGGCGGTTGGCGCGTTGCCGGCCCACCGACGGGTCGCGATGGGCATCTCGATGGCACCCGAGGGCCGTCGGCTTTTCCCGAGCCTCACTGTCGAAGACAACCTGCTCGTCGGGGCGTACAGCGGCCGTAGCGGCCCATGGAATGTCGCCGCGGTCTGCCGGCTGTTCCCGCTCGTCGCCGAACGGCGGTCGCGGCTCGCCGCACGGTTGTCTGGAGGTGAGCAACAGGCGGTCGCCATCGGTCGCGCGCTGATGAGCAACCCGCGCCTGTTGCTTCTCGACGAAGTCTCGCTCGGTCTTGCTCCCGTCGTCGTCGAGCAGTTGTACGCCGCGCTGCCGCAGATCGCCGCGAGCGGCACCACCGTGTTGTTGGTCGAACAGGACGTGCGGCAGGCCTTACGCGTGGCGGATCGGATCCAGTGCCTGTTGGAAGGTCGAACGGTGCTCGAAGGGACCGCGGGCAGCCTGACCCGTGAGCAGATTGCCGCGGCATACTTCGGTGTCTGAGAACGGGCCGGCATGGTCGTAACTAACGCGTTCGTCCAAGGCATCCTGCTCGGGGGGCTCTATGCCCTTTTCGCGTGCGGCCTATCTCTCATGTTCGGGGTCATGCGGGTCGTGAACCTGGCCCACGGCGACCTGTCGATCATGGCCGCCTTCGGTGCACTGGCGCTGGTCGACAGCCTCCACCTCGCGCCGTTTGTCACGCTGCTGATCGTCGTTCCGGCCATGGCGGTGCTCGGATACCTCGTGCAACGCGGAGTTCTGCAGCGCAGCCTTCACGTCAGCGCACTTGCGCCCCTGTTGGTCACCTTCGGAATCTCGATCATCTTGCAGAACGGTTTACAAGAGGTCTTCTCCGCCGACAACCGCGCACTGAACATCGGCTCACTGGCGACCGCGAGCCTCCGGATCACCAATCAGCTGTCGGTCGGCTGGTTTTCGCTGCTCGTCTTCGGCGTCGGTGTGACAGTGCTCGTCGCGCTGCAGTTGTTCCTATCTCGGACGTCGACGGGCCGGGCGATGCGGGCGACCAGCGACGACCAAGAGGCTGCACAACTGATGGGTATCGACAACAGGCACATCTACAGCCTGGCGACCGCGATCGCGTTCGCCACGGTGTCGGTCGCCGGGATCTTCCTCGGTATGCGGACATCGTTCACGCCGACCGCGGGCCCAGCGCTGCTCATCTTCGCGTTCGAGGCCGTCATCATCGGCGGTCTCGGATCACTGTGGGGGACCTTGCTCGGCGGCATCGCGCTCGGCGTGGCCCAGACCGTCGGAGCGCAGGTTTTCTCGCCCGCATATGGCATTCTCACCGGCCACCTGGTCTTTCTGGCCGTACTGGCGTTGCGGCCGCAGGGCTTCCTGCCCAAAGCGGTGACCGTATGACCGCCGACGGCATTAGTGTGGACACGGCCCATACCCTCGCGGCGTCCACCATCCACCGGCGCGGCCGGCCGGTTGGTGTCACGGCCGGCGCGGGCTTCATCCTGGTGGCCCTCCTTGCGGTGCTGCCCTACGTCGCCTCACGCGTCACGACGTACGACCTCGTCGAGCTCTACACGCTCGGAGTGCTCGGCACGATGTGGAATCTCATGGCCGGCTACGGCGGCATGGTGTCGATCGGCCAGCAGGCATTCGTGGGTGCAGGCGCTTACGCGGTGGTGTGGTTCACGAACAACAATGGCGTGAATCCGTTTCTCGGGGTACCTATCGCAGCCGCGGTGTGCGCCGTGCTCGCCCTCCCGACGTCCTATCTCGTGTTTCGGCTTGCCGGTGGCTATTTCGCGATCGGGACCTGGGTGGTCGCTGAAGTGGCGAAGCTCTTCACGACGCAAGTCCGCAGCCTTGGAAAGGGCTCCGGCGTCTCATTGCAGAAGATGTCGCACATCGATCCGACGCTGCGGAACCGGCTGGTGTATTGGATGGCGCTCGGCGTCCTGACGCTCGCGATTGCGGCGACGTATGTCGTCATGAGGGCGCGGCTGGGCCTGGCTTTGAGAGCTGTTCGTGATGCGCCGACGGCGGCGTCAACCCTTGGCGTGAAAGTGCAGCGATCGAAGAGGTTTGTCTATGTCGCGGCAGCCGCGGGTTTCGGGGCGGCCGGGGCGCTGACGTCACTGCACACGCTGCGGGTCGAGCCCGATTCCGCCTACAGCGTGCAGCTCACGGCGTACATGATCTTCATCGTTGTGATCGGGGGCATGGGTTCGATCGAGGGGCCGATTGTGGGCGCCATCATCTTCTGGGAATTGCAAAGGGAGCTGGCGAGCCTCGGCGAGTGGTACCTGATCATCCTCGGCACGGTCGCGGTCGTCGTGACGCTGTACGTGCGCAACGGTGTCTGGGGTTTGGTGAGCCGAGGGCGGCTACATGCCTTCCCTGTCGGCTACACGCTCGGTGGCGGACCGCGTGAATCAGGTCGGCCTCGCGGGTCGAGGAAAGGCGAGGACGAACGACCTGACGACAACGCAGGCAATCTCAAAGGAGTGGTGCAGTGACCGAACACCTGGTGACCGATGAGGTCGTCGAACGGCTCGAGCACACGCCCGATCCGCGATTGCGCGAGATCATGGTCAGCCTGGTCCGACACCTCCACGCATTCGCCGTCGAGGTCGGGCTCACCGAGTCGGAGTGGATGACTGGCATCCAGTTCTTGACCGACGTCGGGCATATGACCGATGAGGTGCGGCAGGAGTTCATCCTCCTGTCCGACACCCTGGGGCTTTCTTCGTTGGTCGTGGAGTTGACGCATGCCACCGAGAGCGTCGTCACCGAGTCGACGATTCTCGGTCCGTTCTATGTCGACAACCCGCCCGTGCGCGAGTTCGGTGCGAACATGGCCGAGGGCGACCCTGGAGAAACGCTTGTCGTGTCGGGCTTTGTTCGTTCGTCGGACGGGATGCCGTTACCCCGTGCGCAACTCGACGTGTGGCAGACGGCATCGAACGGGCTCTATGACGTTCAGGATGAACATCAGGCGGCTGGCAGCCTGCGCGGGCGGTTCTTCACCGACGACGACGGTAGGTTCAGGTTTCGTACGGTCCGCCCGGTGTCGTATCCCATTCCCGACGACGGGCCGGTGGGAAAGCTGCTCGCATCGACGGGGCGCCACCCTTGGCGCGCGGCCCACATCCATTTCATCGTCTCTGCGGCCGGACACGAGCCCGTGATCACGCACGTGTTCGATTCGGCCGACCCTTATCTCGAGTCCGACACGGTGTTCGGCGTGCGGCGATCGCTGATTCGCACGTTCGAGTCGATCGGCTCGCAGGAGGAGGCAAGCGCGCTGGGCGTGGAGCTTCCGGCGTTGCGGCTGAGCTACGAGTTCGCCCTGCGGCCACACTGAGCAGACTCACCATGCCGGCGGATCGGCGCTACGAGCTACCAGCCTTCGGATCGGCGAGAGTCACGGCCGAGGCGACCACCCCCAAACCTTGCGAAATGACGGTTTCCAACCGGTGACCTACAACGTTCAAGTACTCTGGGATGGCCCCAGAAGGCGGTAGCGCGGGTTCGAATCCCGTCGGGGCTACACGTACATAATCGCAGGTCAGAGGCCAGTCGAAGCTACTGCCGCTTGACCCTTTCGATGTGGTGGAGAGGTGGCGCGAGTGGTACCCGCAGCGGCGGTATCCGACGCTGATCGCCCAGCCGCGTCCCGGGTTGGGGTCGTTATGGCGGCGTACAACGCGCAGCGATGGATAGGTGAGAGTCTCGCGACCCTGCAGGCACAAACCGTGGCTGCCTGGGACTGCGTCGTCGTCGACGACGGTTCGACAGATACCACCCGGTCGATCGTTGCTGACATCGCGGCGACCGATCCACGGATCGTGTTGGTCGCACGTCAGCACGTAGGTGTGGCGGCGGCCCGCAATCATGGACTTAGCCACCTTGGCGACAGCGTTGGCATCGTGATGTTCTTGGACAGCGATGACCTACTGTTGCCCGATGCGCTCGATACCTTGACCGAACATTTGGCCATACGCCCAGATGCTGTCGGAGTTTTTGGGCTCGCCGAATACGTCAACGGTGACGGGGACCCAGTGCGGCCTGGCCTGCACCCGAAGCTACAGCGTGCGCGACGCAGAGTTCGCGGGCTTCGGTTCAGGCCCCTGCTCGCCGGTGAAGATTCCACCTTCGGCGACATCGCCGTGTACGGTCCGATCTGGCCATCGGCGGTTGGGCTGCACCGCAGGTCGGTGCTCGATGCGGTCGGCGGTTGCGACCCCGAGCTGCGCCTTCTCTCGGACTGGGATCTCTACATCAGGATGAGTAGGCGTGGACCGTTCGCCATGGTCGATCGCCAGGTTGCCTGGTATCGGCGCCACGACGCGAACTTGACGAAGGACCCAGTGGACAACGCGGTCGGCCACGCGGTTGTTGTGCAGAAGGCATGGCTCGAGGCCGACAACACGCCGGCCCAACGCCGACTCATCGCCCGGGCGTTGTGGCTGACGCGGGCCGCGGACACCCCGATGCTGACCCGCACCGTCCTCGGCGCGATCAGGCGAGGTGACCGGCGGCACGCTTGGCGGGCGACAAAGGCGCTCATGGGGCACGCGAGCACACTGACATTAATCAAGTTGCGCCGCGCCACCCTGCGGACCATCCAGCGAACGCTGGAAGCCCCACCCACCACCACACCGACGAACTCGAGAGGCCGCGCTGAGGCAGGGTCCTGACACAGACGCAATCCGCCTGACCATTCAGGGCAGCTGATGTAGACGGCCGGCGGCGAGTCCGAGGGCACGATTCGGATTCAGTTTGAGAGGATTGCTGACGATCCGAGAGGGCCTGTGTGATCCTGTGTCATGCGCCGACCTGGCTCGGATCTCGCTTGCAACCCGATTGATCGATGCCCGCTCGAACCGGGGCAGATGATGTGAACCGAGGCGTGGTATGACGCGGTGGTTAAGAGACTCGCTGAGCCACCGGACCGATCGCGGTAGGCCTGGAGTGAACTCCCGCGGGGGCATTACCGGGCAGGCACTTGAGCGGCTCGTGGCCAACGTCGTCACGCACATCGGCCAGCTCGGATATGAGACCGGCTACGTCCTTGGCAATCTGCATCAGCTTTCCGACGAGGCGACCTCTCAGGCCGTCATCTTCGAGAAGCTAAGTGCAGCCACCGAGCAGATTAAGGCGCAGAATCACGCGGTCGTCGACGCGGCGCAGGCGGTTCTTGAGCACGCTGTGCAGATCCGCGATCGGTCAGCTGACTGTCAAGAGAAGTTCGAGGATTCCGCGCCCGCTTTGCGCGATGTGAGTGACTGGTTGACGAGTCTGAGTGAACGCATCGACACGATGACCAACCAGCTCAGCCAGGTCGGCGACGCGGCCGCGCGGATCGGCCGCATTGCGACGCAGACTCATGTGCTCGCTCTCAACGCCAGTATCGAGGCGGCGAAAAGTGTCTCGGATGGCCGAGGGTTCGCCGTGATCGCGGCCAGCGTGCGGACCTTGGCCTCGGAGAGCGCGTCTTCTGCTGCGACGATCGACGCGACACTGGCGGCGCTCGCGACCTCCCTCGAGGTGTTTCGGGCCGATAGCGCACATGCCGACCTGCACGCCCGCTCGGTGCGGGTGAGCACAGACGCCATGTCGGGCCTGCTCGCTGAACTCACGACGAGCGCCGTCAGAGTTTCGACCTCAGCAGAGGCCATCGAGGAAATGGCGACCGCGAGCGAAGAGGGGACGACGCACTTCGTCGACTCCCTGAGTCGGTTGACGGACGGGATGGACCGGTCGCAGCTGGAGATCGGTCGCAGCCGTGACCGGGTCGCGTCGCTTCTTGTCTCGGCCAATGCTGTTCTGCAGAACCTGTCTGCCTCAGGTGTGCGTACCGCTGACACGCCGTACATCGAAGCAGCATCCGATGCCGCCGACCGGGCCCGAACGATCTTCGAGAGCGCCATCGCGGAGGGGGCCATTACTCGCGACGAGCTCTTTGACGAGAACTACATCCCGATTCCAGGCACGGATCCGCCACAGGTGCTCACCAGATTCACCGGGTTCGCAGAAAGGAGCGTCCTGCCGCTTATGGAGTCGGTGCATGCGGGCTTGCCGCACAGCGTGTACTGCGTCGCCGGAGACCGAAACGGCTACGCCCCCGCGAATACCGCCGAATACTCGCACCCGCAGGGACCCGACGCCGCGTGGAACGACGCCCATTGCCGGAATCGTCGGATCTTCGCCAACGAGGTCGCTACTCGGGCGGCCAAGAACCGAACCGGGCCGTTGATCCAGGTGTATCGCCGCGACTTGGGCGGCGGCACGTTCGACATCGTGAAGGACGCGGCCGCGCCGATCTTCGTCAACGCCGAACACTGGGGAGCATTTCGGATCGGCTACGTTACGGGGTCGCCCGACACCGCAGGGCCCGACGTACGGTGAGATCGGGTTCACGCCAGAATTCGCGCGGGTTCCTCGAGTAGCGAGACGAAGACTGCGAGCCATTCTGCGGCGACGACGCCATCAATCGGTCGATGGTCGACCGAGAGTGTGACGTTCATCTGGGTTCCGACACGGAGTTTCCCCTTGACGACTATGGGCGCTCGGGTGGCGGCGCCGACTGCGAGGATGGCGGCCTGCGGCGGGTTGATGATGGCAGCGAAGTTGGCAGTGCCGTAGGCGCCGAGGTTGGTGACGGTCAAGGTGCCCCCATCGAGATCGTCCTGCCGTAGCTCCCCGGATCTCGCGCGCTCGACCAACGTGCGGGCGGTGGCGGCTAACGTGGACAGTTTCATGTGCTCGACGCCCCGGAGCACGGGAGTGACCAAGCCGCGGTCGGTCGCCACCGCAATCGAGATATCCACTCGCGAGTACGACCGCACCGCGTCTGCCGTCCAGATCACGTTCATGGCAGGTACCAACACGTGTGCACGTGCGGCCGCCATCACGACCAGGTCGTTCACCGTGATCTTCATAGCGCCGGTGTTGTTGACGCGCGCCCGTAGCTTCAGGAGTTTGTCCACTCGCGCGGTGCCGTAGACGAAGAAATGCGGGGCATCTCGGGAGCTCTCGGTGAGCCGGCCGGCGATCGCCCGACGCATCCGCGTGTGCGGGATGTCGACGTATGCGGGAGGTTCCGTCGGACCGACGGCTAGGGCCTTACCTGCTGCACCGAATGCGTCTGGAGTGGCGTGGGACTTGGCCCGATCTTCGACGACTCCGTCGACATCGCGACGCACGATACGGCCGCCTTGGCCGGTTCCGGTGATTTCCGCGAGGGATACGCCCGAATCTCTCGCCAGCCGCCGAGCCAGCGGACTGCTGAAGATTCGGCTCGTGGAGGCGGCGCTCGGCCCGGGTGAAGCGAGAGCAGCAGACGCCGGTGTCGTCGTCACGGCGACGCTTGGCACTGCGTTCAGCACTGCCCCCAGCTCGGCGAGGAGCGCGTCGAGGTCGCCGATCGGCTCGCCGACATCTCCCAAGAGGGCGATCGGATCTCCGACCCTTACCTCGGACCCGGCCGCCACCAACACTTTGAGGATCACGCCGGGCGCGTCGGCGACGACGTCAACGACAGCCTTTTCGGTCTCGACGATCGCAATGGCATCGTCGACTGCGAACGCAGTGTTTTCGGCGACTGGCCAGCCTGCCACGACCGCGTTCGCCGCGTTCGCCGCGACCTCCGGCATCCTGAGCAACCTCGCCATCTCACGACCTCGCGATCTCAGAAAGCCGGGCAACGACTTCCTCGGTCTTGGCGATCGCGGCCCGTTCAAGCACCTTGCTGATACTGGGCGATGCTTCGCGGCCGGTGATTCGCTGCACGGGCTGGTCGAGCCAGTCGAAGAAGCGCCGTTGGATCTCGTCGGCCAGCCATCCGCCGTATGAAGTGCCGAGCGCACCCTGCTCTGCGATCAGCACGTTGTTCGTCTTCTTGATGCTCGCTTCGATCGTGTCCCAGTCGATGCTCGCGCGATCGAGCCAGCGCAAGTCGATGACCTCGGCGTCGACGTTGCCGAGCTGATCTACAGCGTCGAGAACATGCTGGACCATCGCCAGGTAGGAGATGACGGTGATCTGCGCTCCTTGGCGCCGGATCGCAGCTTTGCCGACAGGCAGGCAGTAGTCGAGGTCGTCCACAGGACCTTCACCGGTCGACGTGTACAGGTCGACATGTTCGAGCACCACGACCGGGTCTTTGCAGCGGAGCGCACTGTTCATCAGACCCACGTAGTCGAAGGGTGTCGTAGGTGCGACGATCCGCCAGCCAGGGGCGGTGGCGAAAATGCCGGCGGGGTCCATGGAATGCTGCGAACCGTAACCCGTGCCAACCGCGACCTTGATGCGCAGGACGTAGGGCACATCGCCGTCACCGCCGAACATGTGCCGGGCTTTGGCGATCTGGTTGAACAGCTGATCGGCGGCCACCCACAGGAAGTCGGCGTACATGAATTCGACCACCGGTTTGAACCGACCGTCGATCGCGATCCCGCCGCCCAAGCCCGCAAAAGCGTTCTCGCTGATCGGCGTGCCGACAACTCGGCCGGGATAGCGTTCCATCAGCCCCTTGGTGGCGCCGTTCGTTCCCCCGTTGAGGCGGTGTACGTCCTCGCCCATCACCACGATCGTGTCGTCCGTCTCCATCCGGCGCGACATCACAGAAGCGACTGCATCGATGAACTTGAGTTGGGCGATCTCTCCCTGGTAGGAATCGCGGTCCGCGATGTGCGCACCCTCGAACTCCCTCAAGTCGCCGCGCACACCGACGTCGGCGAACGCTGGATCTGGCCACTCCGACGGTCGAATCCGGCGCTGGCCGGGCAATCCGTCGGGCACTGGCTCAAGCAGCACATCGCCAATCTCGGACATGACCTGCCGCGCGCGCGCGATCGTCTGATCGATTGACGATTGCGTGACAACGCCCCGCCGCACCAGCTGGCCGGCAACCTGTTGGATAGGGTCGCGCTGACGCCACGAGCTTTCCTCCTCCTTGGAGCGGTAACCAAATGCGCTCCCGGGAAACGGGCCGTTCTGGTGGAAGTAGCGATAGGTGACGGCTTCGATCATGGTCGGGCCGTAACCGGCCCGCATGTGTGCCAGCGCTTCTTGGGTGGCCAGATACACGGCAAGCGGATCCATGCCATCGACCCGCCAGCTCGGGATGCCGAACCCAAGCCCACGCGCGGAGAGGCGCGGTTCGCCGGTCGACTCGGCGACGCTCGTCGAAACCGCGTAGTGGTTGTTCTCGATGAAAAAGCACACCGGCAGGTGCCACGCGGACGCAAGGTTGAAGGTCTCGAGCGTCGACCCGATATTGATGGCGCCATCACCGAAATACGTCAGCGACACGGCGTCCGTACCGGCGTGCCGGTGCGACCACGCGAACCCCGCAGCCTGCGGTACGCCACCTCCGACGATGGCGTTTGTGCCCATCGCGCCGGCTTCCTTCCACTGCAGGTGCATCGAGCCGCCGCGCCCATGGCTCCACCCACGGTCGAGGCCGCAAATCTCGGCGAGCGTTCGTAACAACACCATGCGGACGTCGTCTGAAACCTCCGCGAGGAGGTCAAGGCCTTTGGGCGCGACGTGCGACAGCGTCTTGGCCAGGAACTGGTGGTGGCCGCGATGTGATCCGTTCACGGAGTCGGCGCTGGTCAGTGGCAACACGGATCCGACGGCGCCGCCCTCTTGGCCGATGCTGGAGTGGGCTGGGCCATGAATGAGTCCCGCGCCGGCAAGCTCGAGCACGTACTCCTCGAACGTGCGAATGAGGACGAGCTGGTTCAGCATCACCGTCAGCAGGGCCGGGTCGGCAGTGTCCCAATCGTCAGCGGTGGCGACTAGCTCGACCCATGGTGCCGCGGGTTCGAGCGGCTTGCGTTCGGTCATGACGGACTCCGAAGGATTGGTGACGGCTCTCACCTTCCCATAAGATTGGATCCATTTCTATGGCTGTTTCGACTTGTCTCGTCCCTAGACACGCTGTGAGCGATGGTGCTCTACTGACTCTTGGATCCAAGACTGCGATGAGGGAGTGTGACGAGGTGGGATTGGTCGGCGTCCGTCGGGTTGATCATTTCGGCTGCACAGTGCCGGACCTCGAAGAGGCGACCCGCTTCCTTGTCGATGTGCTCGGCTTCGAGTATCTGTACTCGTTGGGGCCGTTCGAGGACGCAGGCGACTGGATGCAGGAGCACCTCGGGGTCGATCCGCGCGCGACGATCCCGGAGAACAGGTTCTTTCGCTGCGGCGGTCAAGCGATCCTTGAAGTGTTCCAGTACACCGCGCCAGAACAACGCCTCGCCGTCCCGCGGAACAGCGACATCGGGGGCCATCACCTCGCGCTCTATGTCGACGACCTCGATCTAGCGATAGACCAGCTGCGCGCAGCGAACGTTGAGGTCATGGGCTCCGCAACGGCGAGCAGAGGGCCGCACGCGGGTCAGCGGTGGGTGTATTTTCGGGCGCCTTGGGGGATGCAGTTTGAGCTCGTGTCCTACCCGAACGGGAAAGCGTTCGAGCGGCAGTCGGCACAATAAGGACCATGCCCTCGTCCTCGGTGCAGCCACCCGACCCCGCCGTTCCCGCGGCTGCGAGCCAACGCGTTGCCGAGCACTTGCGAGCGGCAATCCTCGGCGGCGCGATCGGGCCTGGCCAGCGGGTTCGGCAGGAAGACATTGCGCGGCGGCTCGGGGCCAGCAGGCTCCCAGTGCGAGAGGCCTTGCGGATGCTCGAGGCCGAAGGGCTGATCGAGAACGAGACCAACAAGGGCGCTCGGGTTCCACGACTCGACATGCATGAGCTCGACCTCATCTACCAGATGCGCGAGCGGCTCGAACCTCTCGCACTGAGCGAGAGCGTCCCGCATCTGACCGACGCCGACCTGGAACGGCTGACGAAACTTCAGGAAGAGATAGAGGCCGACACCGACGTCGGTCATTTTCTCGAGCTGGATCGCGAGTTGCACCTGCTCACCTACTCGGGGTGTCACTTCGACCAGCTGACCTCGATGGTCACCCGGCTATGGAACTCCACACAGCACTACCGGCGGGCCTTCGTGTCGCTCAGTGGACCGAGCCGAATGTGGGTGACCAACGCTGAGCATCGCCTACTTCTCGACGCCATCGAACGTCGCGACACAACCGATGCAGAGCGCTACCTCAGCGGCCACATCCGTCGGACCCGCATTGAACTGGCTCGCCACCCGGAGGTCTTCCTCGAGCGGCCCTGACCCCGGGATACCCAGCCGTCAGCGCTCACCAATCGACCGCGATGTACTTCGACTCCAGGTAGTCGAGCATCCCGTCGTGGCCGCCCTCGCGGCCGATTCCGCTCTGCTTGACGCCGCCGAACGGCGCAGCCGGATCACTGACCACGCCGCGATTCAGCCCCACCATGCCCGACTCCAGCGCTTCGCTCACGCGCAGACCCCGGGCGAGGTCGCGCGTGTAGACGTAGCCGACAAGTCCGTACTCCGTCGCATTCGCGAGAGCGATCGCCTGCTCCTCGTCGTCGAAGGAAACGATCGGAGCAACCGGACCGAAAATCTCCTCGCGCAGAATGGCGGCGTCGGGTAAAACATCCACAAGTACGGTCGGCTCGAAGTAGAAACCCGCGCGGTCGGGACGCCGACCGCCGGTGAGGGCCCTCGCTCCCTGGTCGACAGCCGCGCGAACCAGACCGTCGACCTTCGAGACGGTGTCCTCGTTCACCAGCGGGCCGACCTGGGAGTCCGGGTGGGTGCCAGGCCCGAGAATCAACGCCGACATGCGTGCTGCGAGTCGTCGGCTGAACTCGTCGATGATGCTCGCTTCGACGTAGAACCGGTTGGCGGCGGTGCACGCTTCTCCGGCGTTGCGCATCTTCGCCACCATCGCGCCGTCAACTGCGGCATCGAGGTCGGCGTCGGCGAACACGAGAAATGGCGCGTTGCCGCCGAGCTCCATCGAGGTGTTCACGACCTGGTCCGCGGCTTCGGCAAGCAAGACGCGCCCGACCTCGGTCGACCCGGTGAACGACAGCTTGCGAACGCGGGGATCGTGGAGCATGGCCGAGACGACCGCGGCAGATCGTCGAGACGGGACGACGTTCACCACTCCTGACGGCACTCCCGCCTCGTCGAGGATGCGCGCCATCGCCAGTGCTGTCAGGGGCGTGTCGCTGGCCGGCTTGAGGACGACCGTGCATCCGGCGGCCAGTGCCGGCCCGATCTTGCGGGTGGCCATCGCGGCAGGGAAGTTCCACGGAGTTACCAGCACGCAGATGCCGACCGGCTGTTGCACGACCAGAATCCGATACGTACCGGACGGCGCGGTCATGACCGAGCCTGCGCCGCGAACAGCCTCCTCGGAATACCAGCGGAAAAACTCCGCGGCGTAGGCGACTTCGCCGCGCGCGTCCGCCTGCGCCTTACCGTTCTCGAGCGAGATGAGACGGGCGAGGTCTTCTGCCTGGGCAGTCATCAACTCGAAAGCCCGACGCAGAATTTCGCCGCGCTCCCGAGGGGGCGCGGCGGCCCAACCTACCGCCGCAGCGTCGGCAGCGTCGACAGCCGCAATCGCGTCCGCGACGCCACCGTCAGCCACCGTGGCGATCGTGTCGCCGGTAGCGGGATCGACGACGTCGAAGCGATCACCGGTCGCCGCCGGTATCGACTTCCCACCGATGAAGAGATCGGTGTGAAGGTCGGCGACGAACCGTGCCGTCGGGTCGGTCATGGTGGCGCACCCTCTCGAGTTTCAGTACGGGTTGGTGACAAACAGATCCTGAGCGGGAAAGAGCGTCAGGATGCGTGGACCGTCGGGTGTCACGAGCACTTCCTCCTCGATTCGCGCCGCCGAGAAACCGTCGCTTGCTGGGCAGTATGTTTCGAGCGCGAAGACCATTCCTACCTGTACCTCGACGGGCTCCTTCATGCTGTTCAGCCGAGAGATGATCGGTCGTTCGTGCAGGCCGAGTCCGAGGCCGTGCCCGAACTGGAGGCCGAACGCCGCCATCTCGTTTTCGAAGCCGAACTCGGCGGCAGTGGGCCACACCGTGGCGATCTCATCGGTGCCGACGCCTGGCTTGACCACGTTGATCGATGCGTCCATCCACTCCCGCGCCTTCGTGTACGCATCGCGCTGGCTTTCAGTGGCCCGGCCTACGCTGAACGTGCGGTAGTAGCACGTGCGGTAGCCGTTGAACGAGTGAATGATGTCGAAGAACGCCTGATCGCCTGGGCGAATCAGTCGGTCTGAAAAGTTGTGCGGGTGGGGATTGCAGCGCTCGCCAGATACGGCGTTGATCGCCTCGACCTGATCCGAGCCCATGTCATACAGCCGTTTGTTCGCGAGGGCCACGATCTGGTTTTCCCGGATGCCTGGCTTCAAAGCCTCAACGATGTCCTGATAGACGCCGTCCACCATCGCCGCTGCTTGGGTCAGCAGCATGATCTCGTCACTGGACTTGATGAGCCGGGCGTCGAGCATGAACTGCTGCGCATCGACCACATGCAGGCCCTGTCGCTGCATCTCGAAGAGGAAGGGTGGCTCCACGATGTCGACACCGATGGGCGCGTCGGCGACTCCTGCATCGACCAGCATTCCCTTGATCTCGCGCACCGCTGACTCCATGAGGCCAGCTGTCGGCGCGATGGCGCCGCGCAGGCCGAGCATTCCCGCGTGACAATCCTGCGGATCGAGCCAGGGTGAGTAGAGCCGGTGGTGCCGCGCAGCTGAGCCAAAGTCCCACAATCTCGGGCCGCTGCCTGCGGTGATCAAGGCGTAGCGGGTCATCTTGTCGCCGAGCGCACCGCCGATCCAGGTCTGGGTTGAGTAGCGGATGTTGTAAAAATCGAAGAGCAGGAACGCTCCGCACCCACTTGCCGTGAGTGCCGCCTGGGTGCGTGCCAGCCGATATCGACGGAGGCGGTCAAAGTCGACGCGTTGTTCGTAGTCGACGCCCATGTGACCTGGTGCCGGCAGCGGAATCGCATTCGAACTCATGACGCAGGTCCTCCGCTTAGGCCGTCATCGACCTCGATGTTCTCCGGTACGAGCTTCATGCCTGACCTAGTCGCTTGTAGCTCCAACAGGACGGCGAAGTCCTCCTCGGTCCGTCCGCTACTTACGCTCTCCTGTACCAGTTGCGCCGTGAGGGCCGCGACCGGCATCGGCACGTCCATGCGTCGTGCTGCGGCGAGGCCGAGATCAAAATCCTTGCGCAGGAGGATCGGTGTGAACGTGGGTGTGAAATCAAGATTGACAAAGGCGGGCGTCTTGTACCGCGTGAACATCGAGCCCATGACGCTGTTGTTGAGGAAGTCAAGGAATGCCGAACGCGGGACGCCGCCCCGTTCGGCGAGCACCGTGATCTCGGCCAATGACTGGGTCACGACCCCGAGTAGAAGGTTGTGGCAGATCTTCACGAGGCGAGCGATGTCGCCTTCGCCGACGTAAGTGACAGATCTTCCGAGGTGCCGAAGAAGCGGCGCGACCTGCTCGAAGGTGTCTGCGGGCCCCGAGACCACCAGGCTCAGATCGCCTGCGGCGGCGACCCTGCCGTTGCCGCTGACCGGTGCGGCCAAGAACTGGACGCCTCGATTCAGGCACGCACTTCGGATGGCTTCCGACGACTCGGTAGATACCGTGGAGCAGTCGACGACCACAGCCGGGACGCGACCCGCCGCGGCCACCAGACCGCCCTCGCCGAGGAGCACCTGCTCGAGGTCGGTCGGGGTGGAGACCATGGTAAACACCACATCTCGGCCACGCAGGTCTGCGATCGTCTCGGCGATGGAGCAGCCGTACTCGGCGAGCGGCTGCGCCTTCTGCCGGGTGCGATTCCAGACCGTTAGGTCCGCGCCGGCCTTCGCAAGTCGCTTCGCCATCGCGGCGCCCATGCGGCCTGTTCCGATCCAGCCCACGGTACCGGCGAAGGTCTCCTTCGTCGCGTCGCTCATCGGACCCTTTCTACCGCACTGATGTGCTTCAACGGATCACTCCTGTCGTGTGCCCGCCGAGCCTCGCGGCCAGCCAGTCAGCCGTGTACGGCCGGTGCCATGACGCGATGTTGGCGCAGCCGTGATTGCCCTCCTCGAGCATCAGGAGCTCGGTCTCGCAGGTCGCCGTGTTGACGAGTCGCTCTGCGTCTTGCCAGGGGAACAGCCGATCCTTGCGGCCGAAAACGACGAGCAGGGGAGCGGCAATCGCCTCGACATATCCCTCCAGTGTCAGGGTATTGGCGATCTGTCGCGCCTGCGGCTCGTCGGCCGCTTTTGCACGCACCGCGAAGGTCTGGCGGGTCAACAATGGAAGCGCATCCCACGATGCGCCGAAGTCGAAGGGACCTGACAGCGCGACGCATGCACGCACCCGATCACCGAGCGCGGCCGCGACGCGCGCTGCGTAGTATCCGCCGAGGCTGACACCCCACAGACCCAGTCGGTTGCCGTCGACGTCGGGAATCGCCGACAGTCCCTCGACGATGGCCCATCCTGGAGCGGACCAGTCGCCGCGGATCGGCAGTGCCTGCTCGGCCTCGCCTTGGCCAGGTCCGTCGACGCTGAACGTCGCGAGGCCGCGGGCAAGGAAGGTATCCTCGGTGGCGCGAAGTTCCTCCTTAGCAGAGTCCAGCCCCGAGAACATCAGCACCGTGGGGTGTGGACCCTCAGCTGTTGGGCAGCGCAGGATTCCCACGAGATGAGTTCCTTCGAAAGGGAGCTCGACTCGTCGTCCCGGTGGGGTCAGGTAAGGCAGCGCGTCGTTCAGGCATTTCGTCGCCCGTCGGTGCGCTGCGCGCATCTGTTCGACGTCCTCCACGAATACGAACTTCGCGAAGTGGTAGTACACGGCCGCCTGGGCAAGGTGTCCGCCGGCAGAGATCGTGCGGCCTTGCTCCGCTGCGGCGATACCGAGAGCCTCGTACTCGGCGGCGACGCTGCACCACGCGGCGCACCAATCCTCCCAGCGCTCAACGCCTGCCGTGATCCGCTTGAAATCGGCGGCGGTGACGCCGTTGGAAGTGAACCTGGGGCCCCAGTTCGCGATCGCAGAGTTGACTCTGTCGTCCATTTGGGCCCCTTTCCAACGGCGACTCCGCAGGGTGGTGTGATAATTGCAATCGTGTGCAGTTTCCGGCATCGTTCGATCGGCTGTCAATGCTGGAGCGTCGCAGGCGGAGACGGAATGGCCCACGTCGAATTCACGGCGCGAAAGGACAGTTGGTGGTCACGAACCTCGCGGTCGGATCGTTTAGCCCTTCGGTACTTCTGCGGGTCGCTCGCCGCACGGGCCGGCTGCTCGAACAGGGCCTGGACGTCGAAGAGGTGAGCGTCAGTTCCTCGCCGGCGCAGTTCCGGTCGTTGTTCGACGGTGGGCTTGACGCAGCGTTGACCAGCCCTGACAACGTGCTGGCCTACCGATACATCCCCGACAACCCCCTCGGCCGGACCGGTGACGTGAAGATAGTCTCGGCCCTCGACCGTGGGCTCGGACTTGCGCTCTACGGGCGCCCAGGCCAGCTGCCACACCAGCTTCGGAGCGGGGCCAGACTCGGCGTCGACGTTCCGACGTCCGGATTCGCCTTCGCGATGTATGCGCTCCTCGAGTCGCTGGGATTCATCAGAGACGACTTCGAGATCGTCGCGCTCGGCTCGACACCACAGCGTCTTGACGCGCTGCTCGCGGGGCGGTGCGACGCAACGATGCTGAACGCGGGCAACGAACTTCTCGCGGAGTGGGCGGGATGCCAGGTATTCGCGCGGGTCGCGGACGTGACCCCTCCTTATCTGGGCACCGTCCTTGCGGTGGCCGGGACAGAGAAGCTCGAACCCGTGCGGCTGCTGAACGTCGGGCTGAAGACCACGATCCAATCCATCTGCTCGGGCAAGCTTGACGATGCAGTGATTGAGGAGGCGGCGAGTGCCCTGGCGCTTCCCGCAATGCTTGCGCGGCGATATCTCCAGCGCCTCAAGGACCCTGACGAGGGATTGATCCCGGGGAGTGCTGTCGACCCCGTATCGCTGGCAACCGTCGTCAACCTTCGTCGCCGATACCAGCGAAGCGCCGTCGACGCTGTGGATCTGCTTGCCCCTGCCCTCATCGCGGGGTCGGGCATCGTCGCGATCGAAGCGCCCGATCTCGGCGTACCGGCGTTCAGCCCGACTGCAGAATAGGATCTGCGGCGTGCGCCCACCGACCCTTCGCGATGTAGCTGAAGTAGCGGGGGTGCATGCCGCAACCGCGTCGCGCGCTCTGAACCCTGAAACGCGGTGGATGGTCAAGGCAGACACGGTTCACAAAGTGCTGAGTGCAGCTGAATCCCTCAGCTACCAGGTGAATCCAATAGCGCGGAGCCTCAAGACGGCAAAGTCGAGAACGGTCGGTCTCGTCATTCCCGACCTGACCAACCCTTTGTTCCCACCCATCGTGCGCGGCATCGAGGACGTCCTCGGCCCTGCCGGGTACAACGCGTGGATCGTGAATACCGACAACGACGAGGAGCGCGAGAGGACCCAAATCGAGTCGTTACGCTCGCGGCACGTCGAGGGCCTGATCGTCGCCACTGCTCGCCTTGAACATCCCCTCCTCAAGCAGTTGCACAAGCAGGGGATGAATCTGGTATTGATCAACCGCGAGGTCGGCGGGCTGGCGATTCCGTCCGTTACGGCTGCCGACTCCACCGGTATCTCGATGGCTGTTGAGCATCTGATCGGTCTTGGGCACCGTCGCATCGCGCACATTGGCGGCCCGCTGAACACCTCGACCGGGGTGGTGCGATCGACGGCGTTTCGGAAGGCGATGAGTGGCCACGGACTCACGAGCCACCGGTCCCTCATTGTGCAGTGTGAGTACTGGAGCGAGGCCGAGGGGGCCCGCGCCATGCGAACCTTGTTCGACCGGGGTGCGTCGTTCACGGCTGTGGTCGCTGGAAACGACCTCATCGCGCTCGGGTGTTATGACGTCCTGGCCGAGCGTGGGATGTCGTGCCCAGAGGATGTGAGCATCGTCGGCTTCAACGACATGCCGTTCCTCGACAAGTTGCGACCACCTCTGACCACCATCGGTCTGCCGCACTACGAAGTCGGTGCGGAAGCTGCGCGGATGATGCTGTCCCGGATCGAAAACCCGGATAAGAAACTGCAGCCGGTGCGTCTCCCACTCACCCTCGTGACTCGAGGTTCGACTGCTCCGCCCAGCTCCTAACGTTGCGATAACAGACTCTTGACACGCAGAAACCAGGTGGACACACTACCTAGTGCAATCGTTTGCGGTGGTCAGCAGGCAACACGGCCCGGGTTGGTCCCCGAGCAGGCCAGCTTGCAGCACCACCCGGGTTGAGCAGGGCACGGCCTCAGTAACTCGTCTGTGCGCATAGCTCTGTCCCGCGATGTTCCGCGACGCCCGAGGCTTTCCCGAGGAGATGAGCACAGGTTGACGAATCCAGGATCAGGAACTGTCACGCGGGTGGTTGCCGGTGTGGGAGCCGCTGTCCTTCTGCTCGCGGCATGCTCGGGAGGATCGAAGTCGAGCAAGTCCGGTAAGCCGATCAAGATCGGCGTGTCGTTGTCACTCAGCGGAGACTTCTCGGCTGACGGGAAGGCATTCCAGCAGGGCTACCAACTCTGGGCAAGTGACATCAACGCTAAGGGCGGATTGCTCGGCCGCCAGGTGCAGCTTGACATCGTCAACGACGCGAGCAGCCCCGTTCAGGTGGCGACGAACTATCAGAAGTTGATTAGCGTCGACCATGTCGACCTCGTATTCGGCCCGTTCTCGACACTGTTGACCAAGGCGTCGTCGCAGGTCGTGAACCGCTACGGGTATGCCTTCGTCGAAGGTGCCGGTGGCGGTCCATCGGTCTTCACCTCCGGTCTCACCAACGTGTTCGACGTGAGCCTTCCGGTGGCCAACAACCTGGTGAGCTTTGCCAAATGGATCGCCGCCATGCCGGCGAGCACCCGGCCGAAGACCGCCGCTTACGCGACCGAGGATGACCCGTTCACTGCTCCGCAGCTTGATGCGGCGCGCGCCATTCTCGAACCGGCTGGCGTGAAGTCGGTCTATAACAAGGTCTACCCCTCGGAGACCACCGACTTCGGACCCATTGCCGCCGGCATGATCAGTGCCAAGGCCGACATTGTTCTGGTTGGCACGCTGCTCCCCGACGTGACCGCCTTCATCAAGCAGTTCGTCCAACAGAACTACAACCCGATGGCGCTCGTTGCCACGGCCGGTCCCGACCAGGGCACCCAGTTCACCAGCAATGTGGGGGCCGGGCACACGGAGGGCATCATGGTGCCCAACGGGTGGTACCCGACGCAGGACACTCCAGGCAATGCAGCGATGGTCGCGGCGTACATCGCGGCGTACGGCGGAAACGCCGCCGGTGTGAGTTCTGATGTGCCGGAGGCATACTCAGTTGGTGAGGTGACTGCGGCGGCGGTAACCAAGGTCGGCAGCCTGGATCAGAAGAAGCTCATTGCCGAACTGCACAGTGACACGTTCGACTCGGTGCAGGGCAAGGTCAAGTTTGACTCGACCGGTCAAAACACCGCTGCGTTCTCGTACATCTTCCAGTGGCAGAAGGGAAACCTGCTCCCGTTCCAGCCGGACTCGAGTCAGAAGCTGGTTCCAGTACCCCCGTCGACCGATCCGATCGAGTACCCCAAGGCCGCCTGGTAGCTGAGGGAGTCGACCGGTACGCAAGGGCCTGCAGACCCCGCAGGCTTCGAGTCGGGGATGGACGGCGCCGACGTGCCTTCACGGGCGTCGGCGCTGTCCATGCGAACAGGAGGCAACGGTGGGAACGGAAATCGCCAAGGCGGTCGTGGACGGCGTCCTCACCGGTGGCGTGTACGCGCTGATGGCAGCAGGACTGACTCTCATCTTCGGCGTCATGCAAATCATCAACATCGCGCAGGGGATCCTAGTTATCCTCGGGGCGTATCTGAGTTACGTCTTGCAAGTACACCTCCACATCGATCCGTTCCTCGGTCTGATCTTCACGATGCCGTTGATGTTCGTTGTGGGCGTCGGCATCGAGTGGGGATTCATCCGCAGGTTGAAGACGCAGAACCGCACTGCGCTGTCGATCCTGGTGACCTTCGCGATCGCGATCGTCCTTGAAGGGATTCTCACCCAATTCTTTTCCGCCGACCTTAAGGGCATCAACGCTTGGTACGTCGAGAAGTCGCTACACCTCCTTGGTTTCTACCTGCCGTATATCTACCTTTTCGGTTTCGCCCTTGCTGTGGTGCTTCTGGCGATGCTGTACGTCTTTCTGTACCGGACTCGCACGGGTATGAGCATTCGTGCGTCAGTTCAGAACCGAGCTGGTGCCGAGCTCGTCGGCATCAACATCAATCGCGTTTCGGCGACTACGTTCGGGATCGGGGCAGCGGTCACGGCGGCTGGCGGGATGGTGTTCGGCGCGACGAACTCGTTCAATCCCAACTCCGGATACGACCTGATCTCGCGCTTGCTGGTGATCATCGTCCTCGGCGGGCTCGGCAGTATCGGCGGAGCGCTGGTTGCTGCGGTCGTGTCGCTCGTGATTGAGGACGTCACTGCAGTTGTGTGGTCGCCGGTGTGGGCGAGCACGATGTTCTTTGCCGTCCTCGTGGTGGTACTAGTTGTACGTCCGAATGGACTGTTCGGCCGGCAAGAGGCACGGGTTCAGTAATCAGTACTCATGCGAAGGCGAGTCCAATGGCACAGCCGGAGTCGGCACAAGCCGCGGCCGATCCACTCAACACTTCCATGATGCGCAACTCTCGGCGGTCGATCGTGCTGGCCGCGCTGGCGATTGCGGTCGCTTTTCCGTTCGTGTTCACCAATCCCGCGGTGACGTCAATCGCCATGTTCACCCTCTTGTTCGTCGGCGCGAGCTCGGCGTGGAACATGTTCAGTGGATACACCGGCTATATGGCGCTCGGCAACGCTGTCTTCTATGGCAGTGGTGCCTACTTCTTTGCGAACATCACTGATCACCTTCACATGAAGAGCGGCGTAGGACTGTTTGCCATGGTGCCGCTGGCAGGCCTGTTCGCCGGCCTCGTCGCGTTGCCCGTCGGGTGGCTGGCACTGCGAACGCGTCGGCACACGTTCGTCGTCATAACGATCGCGATCTTCTTCATCTTTCAGTTGCTCGCCTACAACCTGACGGCGATCACGAACGGGTCCTCTGGCATGCAGTTGCCGATTCCGCACTGGGGCCCGCGCACCTACAACACCTACTTTTACATGGCGGCGTTGGTCGTGGCAGTGATCGCGATTGTCGTCAGCTGGGGCCTGCGCCGGTCGAGCTTCGGCCTTGAGCTGCTCGCTATTCGCGACGACGAAGACCGTGCCGAGGGCCTCGGCGTCAAAACGACCCGGAACAAGTTGGCGACGCTTGTGCTGGCCGCGATCATGACCGGCATGTGCGGAGCCGTCTACGCCTATTACCTCGGAAGTATCTATCCGCCCTTCGCGTTCGAGGCGATCTTTGACATCACGATTGCACTGATGGCGTTTCTCGGTGGGTTGGGCACGGTCGCCGGACCCGTCGTCGGGGCGTTGATCATCGAGCCAATGCAGCAATACCTGACGCTGAGGTTCACCGGCGGCGGACTGTCGTTGATTTTGTTTGGTGCACTGTTCCTCATCGTCATTCGGTTCTTGCCAGAAGGTATCGTTCCGTCCCTTGGAGGCCTGCTCCGAAAGAGACTTCGTGCGAAGGCCGCCGTCCACTCAAGTGCGCCGCCGACGCCCCCGTCAGGAGCTCGGGTCGCGACAACCGGCCCTGAGGTCAGCGGCGGAGCGATGCGATGACCGCGTTGCTCGAGGTCAGCGAGATCGAGAAGCATTTCGGCGGCTTGCAGGCGGTGACGAACTGCTCGTTCGCCGTTGAAGAGGGCACGGTGACCGGTCTGATCGGTCCGAACGGTTCAGGCAAGACAACGATCTTCAACGTCATTACCGGCTACGTACAGGCCGACTCCGGAACTGTACGTATCGGCGACCGTGACGTGACCGGTACGGGCCCCGGCGGCATCTGCGCATTGGGGCTCGGCAGAACGTTTCAGCTGACGCGGGTGTTTGCACGATTGACGCTGCTGGAGAACATCCGGGTCGGAAGCCGTGGCGTCCCCCGTGCAAAGCGCAAGGAGCTCTACAGTTCGCAACGGTGCCACGAACTCCTCGACTTCGTCGGCCTGACTCGGCTCGCAAACGAGCAAGCGGGCTCGCTGTCCTACGGCCAGCGCAAGCTGGTCGAACTTGCGACCGTGCTAGCCCAGGAACCACGAGTCGTCCTGCTCGATGAACCGGCGGGCGGAATTAACCCGACGCTCATTGGTCAGATGGCCGATCGGATTCGTGAGCTGAACCGACAAGGCGTCACCTTCCTTGTCGTGGAGCACAACATGGAGTTTGTGATGGGAATCTGCGACTCGGTAGCCGTGATGGAGCGGGGAAGTGTGATCGCGTTCGGGAAACCGGAGGAGGTTCGCAATGACCCCCGCGTCCTCGATGCGTACCTCGGCGGTGCCGTTGACGATGAACTCACGCAGCCGGAGGAACCGCGATGACCGCGCTCCTCGAGATCAGTGGTATCTGGGCCGGTTATGGCGGAAGTGACGTGTTGCGCGATCTTTCGCTCTCGGTGCCCGCAGGCAGTATCACCTGCGTCGTGGGTCCGAACGGTGCGGGAAAGTCGACGATCCTCAGGGTGGTCAGCGGGCAGCTAACCCCGCGACTTGGCACGGTTGTTTTCGAGGGGCGTGAGATCGGCGGTCGTACCCCGCGTGAGATTCTCGCGCTCGGCATCGTCCAGGTAGCTCAGAACCACACCCTGTTCCCGAACATGTCGGTGCGCGAGAACGTCGAGATGGGCGGCTTCCTGATTCGGGACCGGCATCTGGTCAGCAAGCGTCTCAAGGCCGTTGAGGCTCTCTTCCCCATCGTGATCGACAGGGCACACGAGCAAGCGGGCTCCCTGTCGGGTGGCCAGCAACGGCTCGTCGAGTTCGCCCGGTGCCTCATGCTCGACCCCAAGCTCGTGGTCCTCGACGAGCCATCGATGGGTCTGGATCCCAAGACGCTTCGCTTGGTGCTCGAGCAGGTGAAAACCATGCGCGAGGACGGGCGGACAGTTCTGCTTGTCGAGCAGAACGTGCGGGCCGGCCTCTCCCTTGCCACCCAGGCGGTCGTCGTCGAGAGCGGCCGTACCCGTCTTGAGGGCACTGGTGCCGAGGTCCTCGGCAACCCCGAAATTGCACAGCTTTACCTCGGCGGTGGAACGGTGCCCCCCGCCGTCCATGAGAGTGCAGCCTCTACTCCGCCCTAGAGCGACAGATCACGCGAGGAGTTAGCGATGACGGGAAACAGTCACATCGGCTACCTGCCACTCGAGGAGATGGACGCTCGAATGCAGGAGGAGATGCATCGGTGCGCACGGGAAGGAACTCCGCGGCCAGAGAGCTCGGCCGTCAGGGCGCATTCAGCCGGCGCATTTTGGGCGTTCGCGGACTCGTGGCAGGCGTTGTTTCGCGAAGGTGTCTGCGACCACGCGATCAAGGACCTCTGCCGCGTGTACATCTCGCGCACCGTGAAATGTGAGTTCTGCGGCAACCAGCGCTCGACGAAGGCGGCAACTGCAGGGCTCCTTGAGGCGCAGTACGACGAGTTGTTGAACTTTGAGGCGTCCGACCAGTACGACGTGCGCCAGAAGGCCGCGTTGGCTTACGCCGAGGCCATCGCGTGGGGCTTGAACAGTGAGGATCTTTGGGGCCGCCTTCATCGAAGTTTTTCGGAGGAGGAGCTCGTCGAGCTGGGCTGTTTCATCGCGTTGACGTTTGGTCAGCAGAGTTGGATCCGCCTGCTCGGAATTGACCACCACGAGTACATGGCTGGATCAGATGCATCGATGGCGCCAGGCTTCGAAAGTGCGGACGCAGCGTCGGCGTCGAAGACCTCCGCTGAGTATTGGGCCGAAACGAATGCGGGCGGAACGCCGCCTCGGCAGTAGCCAGTGGTCGACCGCGCAAGTACCAAGGGAGCGCAATGACGACAAGCATCGATGCGTCCGGCCAACCGCGACGCAACGTTTGGGGGGCGTTCATCGGCGGTGTCTTCGTTGATGTGACGGAGGCGGAAACGTTCGCGGTCAACGAAGCCGCAACAGGACTCGAGCTCGCGCAGGTCGTGAACGGCGGAGCGGCACTCGTTGATCAAGCAGTCGCGGCTGCTCGGGCGGCGTTTCCGGCATGGCGGGACACCTCCCCGCGCGAGCGCGGACGGATGCTGCGCCAGGTGGCAGAGCGTATTCGCGCTCATCTCGACGAGCTGGCCGACCTCGAGACTCGAGAAGTGGGCAAGCCTCGCCGAGACGCACTTCGGTTCGACCTCTCCTACTGCCACGCCGGCTACGACTTCTACGCCGGACTCGCGGATACGTTGCATGGAGAGATCGTCGATCAGGGCCCGATCGAGACCAGCGTCTTCTTCGAGCCCTATGGCGTCGTCGCCGCGATTCTCCCGTTCAATTGGCCTCCGGTCCATTTTGCAAAGAAGTGTGCGCCAGCCCTCGCCGCTGGCAACACGGTCGTCGTCAAACCAGGCGAGCAAGCGCCGCTGACTGTCCTCCGGCTCGTGGAAATCGCCAACGAGATACTTCCGCCCGGTGTCCTGAATGCCGTTCCAGGCATGGCAGCCGGGCCGGCGCTCTCTGCCCATCCGCACGTCGAACGGATCACCTTTACCGGCGCGACGGTGACGGGGCAGCGAGTTCTGCGCAGCGCCGCGGAGAACCTGACGTACGCGACGATGGAACTGGGCGGCAAGAACGCGCTGATCGTCTTGCACGACGCGAACCTCGAGATCGCGCTCGATGTAGCGCTGGAAGGCATGTTCTATAACCAAGGTGAGGCGTGCACCTCCACTGCGCGGATTCTTGTCCACGAGTCGATCTACGACGAGTTCCTCCAGCGCTTTGCCCAGGCGGTAGAGAGGCTGGTCGTCGGAGATGGGCTCGACCCGGATACCGATATAGGCGCGATGGTTGACGCCGCCCAGCGAGACAAGGTTCTTGCCTACCTGGAGACCGGCCTTCGCGATGGGGCACGGCTGGTGATGCAAGGCACTGTGCCGGATGCGGACCGTCTGAAGGGCGGGTACTGGGTCGCGCCAACTGTTCTCGCTGATGTGACCCCGAACATGACGTTGGCGCAAGAGGAGATCTTCGGACCTATTGCCTGCGTGATGCGCTTCTCGACGGAGGACGAAGCCGTCGGAATTTGTAACGGCACCGCTTACGGACTTACGGCGGCGATATGTACCACCGACGTCGAGCGTGCCAGGCAGATCGCGCGGCGCCTCGAGGTGGGAATGGTCTTCGTCAACAACTACATGCGGCGAGCGTTCCTTGGTGCACCTTTCGGTGGCGTGAAGGGGAGTGGCTTCGGGCGTGAAAACGCGAACGAAACACTGCATGAGTTTGTGCGCTCCAAGGTCGTTCGAGTTCCTTCCGGACGAGGTTCGATACCGACATGGCCGCCGAAGGACTGATCGGCGCACCCGGAGGGTCTGGGTTCCGCGGCGGTGCGATGACGGAGGCAGTGCGATGAGCGAGCGAACTGGTGGTATGGACCGCGATCAGGCGGACGTCATTGTGGTAGGCGGCGGCCACAACGGTCTTGTCTGTGCGGGATATCTCGCCGAGGCAGGTCTGTCGGTCATCGTGCTTGAGGCTCGCGACGTCGTCGGTGGCAATACCGTCACGGAGGAACTTACCCTGCCGGGCTGGAAACATGACTCGTGCTCCAGCGCACACGTCGTGCTGCAATCGAATCCCTTGATTCGCGACGACGAGTTGGGGCTGCTCCGAGACTTCGGGCTCCGTTACGTGTACACCGACCCAGCAGTCGTCATCCCGCTGGACGACGGGGACGAGATTGTGGTGCATTCCGACCTCGCTGCAACGACGGAGGAGTTCAGACGATTCTCCGCACATGATGCGGAGGCGTTGCAGCTGATGATGAGCGACTGGGCGGCGGGGCTTGGCCGAGCTCACGCCTATTACTCGGCCGGGGCAGCTAGTCCGGCGTCGCCTTTGGTGATGGCATACGAGACGCTTCGCGCCCGCACCGCTTGGGACGTCGTGCGTGAAACGTTCGAGCACCCCGCCGTCCGACGAGCGATGGTCTGGCTCGCGTTCGCGACCATCCAGTCTCCCGATCGCCCAGGGACGGGAGCCCTGCCCTCGGCCATTACAGCCGGACGGATCCAATACGGATGGGCCACGCCCGTCGGCGGGTCAGGCGCCCTGCCTGCTGCGCTCGTCAAGCATCTGGAAGCGCGCGGTGGGGCTGTCGTGCAGGGGGCAGCGGCCGAATCCTTCCTCGTTGAGGCGGGTCGCGTCGTTGGAGTGCGCACCGTCGACGGTCGCACGTTCTACGGCTCTCGTGCGATCGTCTCGAGCGCCCACCTCGCGCGACTCCCGGAGATGCTCGGACGGGCTGCAACACCGGACGTCGTCAGCGCGGCCGCCTCGTGGCGTCCGGGGTTGTCGGTGTTCGCGGTTCACGCAGCGCTTCGCGCAGACGTCACGTATGGCTCAGGCCCAGCTGTCGCGGGTGGTCTAGGAAGTCCGTCCGGCCTTCGCCGACAGATTGCAGCAGCGCGTGCGGGCGAAGTGGATCTCACCGATCCATGGATGCTGATGGTCTCCTCAACGGTGGTCGACCCACAACGCGCACCGGGCGGCGTGTTCAAGATTCTGACAATCGCACCTAAGTTGTTCCACGGGAGGGCGTGGACCGACCAGGACGCGCGCGAGCACGCGCAGCTGCTTTTGACCCGTGCTGCGCTCAAGGTCGGAGGCCTCGACGAAAGCGCGATTCTCGGAGTGCGGCCGGAGTCGCCGACAAGTCTCGCGGCGCATAACATCCACAACATCGGCGGCTCCTGCCATGGCGGCGAGTTCGTGCTTCCGAACGGTGATGTGGTGCCGGGCTGGACCACGACAAGCATCGGAATCGATGGGCTGTATCTGACCGGTTCGACGTCACACCCGGGTGGCTCGGTTTCCGGCCGTCCGGGGCGCAACTGCGCCCGCGATGTGCTTGATGATCTCGGGATTGGAAGCGCCAAAGTTATGTCGGCGCCTTGACATCACCGCACTAGCGTTCCGCTTCCTCCGGCTCACGTCGGCTCGTGCGGTGCCGGGACAACGACCACCGGACGTTGCTGCGCACGCAGCAACCGCTTAGAGACGGCGTCGCCCGCGAGGAGATGGTGCAACGGGCCGCTGTGGGTTGCGCCAACGATGATTGAATACGCATCGACCTCGGCCGCGAGGTGAGCGATCTGCCGCGCCGGGTCGCCCCGATCTTGGTGATACGTCCACGACACCGTCGAGCCGGCGAAAGCGTCGGCGATGCGGGTGCGTTCGTGCGCGATGTTCTCGCTCAGCTGTTGCTCATACGCGTCGGTGTCAGGGTCGACTCCGTAGTCATCTAGCGTGACGCTGTGTACGACGTGCAGCTGAGCGCCGAGGCGGTGCGCAAGGTCGATCGCGGTCACGAGCGCAGCGTCACTGGCCGCCGTACCGTCGTGACCTACCACCAGCGATACCTGCCCTGGCCGCGGATCGGACGATGCCGCGGTGTCGTCTGGCGCCGCAATCTCCGTCACTGGCGTATCGCCACCGTTCTCTCGGAAGCATTGGTACTGACTGTCTCCTGGGGCGCTCGGCCGGCAGGAGGGCATCAGGTCCCGGAGCGAAGGGCATTTCGTCGCCTCAAGCCAGCGGGACCATCGACCCGGGTGCACGGGACCCAGGTCGCTGGGAGCCGCCGCCGCGAACGCCTAGCCTCAGATCACCCGCCAGGAAGGGTTCCATGACAGTGCGATCGTTCGACGTTGACGTGGACGCGCTGCTGACGGACGCCGGCATCGTCCGGATCAGAACCGTAAGGCCATCCGATGCCGAGGCCCTTCATGCGATGTACGAAGGCGTATCCGCCGATGCGATTCGGCTGCGGTTCTTCTCGGTGTCGACAACGGTCATCACCAAAGACATCGAGGCACTTACCCGCGCACCAGACGACGATCATGCATCGCTGCTTGTTGAAATCGGCGCAGAGGTGGTCGGTGTCGCGACATTCGAACGGCTTGACGACGAGCCAACGCACGCCGAAGTCGCCTTCCTCGTGGACGACTCACACCGGGGCCGTGGGGTCGGCATGCTCCTCCTTGAACACCTGGCAGCGCTGGCCTCCAAGTACGGCATCGCCCAGTTCGTCGCTGAGACGCTGCCAGGCAACTCGTCGATGCTGCACCTGTTTCGCGATGCCGGCCTTCCGCTGGTGACGCAGCAGGGCACTTACGTAGTGCACGTCGAGCTGCCACTCCAGTTCGACGACGACTTCCATGCGGCCGTCGACGGGCGCGAGGCGCACGCAGACGCCAAATCCCTCGACCGGGTGCTGGCGCCGACGTCCGTCGCCGTGGTTGGTGCCGGCGCTGACCCAGCGGGCCTCGGACATCAGGTGCTCGCCAACATCGTGCGTGGCGGCTATCGGGGCGCGCTCTATGCGGTGAATCATTCGGGGCATCGGATCGCTGGAGTGCGCGCCTACAGATCGCTAGATGACGTCCCGTCACAGGTAGATGTCGTCGTCATCGCCGTACCGGCACCAGCGGTGCTCGGTGTCGCACAACAGGCCGCCGCTCATCATGTCGCTGGCCTCGTGGTCATAACCGCCGGCTTCGCGGAGGTGAGCGCGGCGGGCGCCCAACAGCAACGCGATCTCGTACAGGTCTGCCGGAAAGCCGGCATGCGATTGATCGGACCGAACTGCATGGGCATCGCCAACGCCGACCCCGCGGTCGCCCTGAACGCGACGTTCTGTGCCACCATGCCGCCAGCGGGTGGGGTCGGGCTGATGTCGCAGTCGGGTGCGGTCGGGATGGCTGCTTTGGCTTACGCCTCGCGGTCGGGAGTCGGGATATCCAACTTCGTGTCGGCCGGCAACAAGGCGGACGTTTCTGGCAACGACCTGCTGTGCGCGTGGGAAAACGACGACGCCACGCGGGTCTGCGCTTTGTATCTCGAGTCTTTCGGCAACCCCCGCAAGTTTGCGCGAGTCGCGGCGCGCGTGGGTCGGAAAAAGCCTGTTGTGGCAGTGAAATCGGGTCGAACTGTCGCCGGAGTACGTGGGGTGGCCTCACACACCGCATCAGCCGCGACACCGGACATCGCCGTCGACAGCCTGTTTGAGCAAGCTGGAGTGACGCGCGTCGACTCGCTGTCTGAGCTGTTCGACGTAGCGGCGCTCTTTGATCTCGCCCCACTTCCACACGGACGCCGGGTCGCGATTGTCGGCAACAGCGGCGGCCCGGGGGTACTCGCAGCCGACGCGTGCGAAGCGGCCGGGCTCGACGTCGTCCCGCTCAGCGAACTTTCCCGCCGTCGTCTCGGGACGTTGCTTCTCGGCGCCGCCGGTGGCAACCCGCTCGATCTGCTGGCAGCCGCGGATCCGGTGTCGTTCGAGGCAGCGCTGCGGGTACTCCTCGACGATCCAGACATCGACGCGGTCATCACCGTCTACACACCGATCCAACCCGGTTCGGCCATCGGTATCGCGCGGGCCATCGCCACCGTCCAGGCCGACGCGCCTGGCAAGCCGCTCCTCGCATGTTTCCTCGGACTCGACACCATGCCATCCGAACTGCGCGATGCGACCGGCCGCCCGGTCGCGCCGTACTACACCTTCCCCGAGCCGGCTGCGCGCGCGCTCGCTGCGGCGGTTCGTTACGCCGCGTGGCGAGAGCGCGCGAAGGACAGCCAACGACGCTTCGACGACATCGACATTCCTGCGGCGCGGGCGATTGTCGCGACCGCCCTCCTGGAAAGTCCTGCCGGTTGCTGGCTCGACGCCAAGACCGCAGCGGCCTTCGTTGAGACCCACGGGGTCAGGGTTGCGCACGGCGCGCTGGTGCACACAGCTGAAGAGGCAGCGGCGGCGGCGATCGCTTTGGGTGTGCCAGTCGCGTTGAAGGCAGCGGCTGGTGCGCTCGTTCACAAGACAGAGCGGGGCGGCGTCCGGCTGAACCTCAGTTCAGCGCTCGATGTCGCCGCGGCGTTCACGGCGATGGCGGACAACCTCGGAGACGAGATGCGCGGTGCGATCGTTCAGGCGATGGTCGAGCCGGGTGTGGAAACCGCCATCGGGGTGGTTGCCGATCCGACCTTCGGCCCGCTGATCATGGTGGGGCTCGGAGGAATTGCGAGCGACCTGCTTGCCGATCGCGCCTTTCGGCTCCTGCCGCTCGGCGCCCAAGATGCCGCGCGCCAAATCCGTTCGCTTCGTGGCGCACCGCTGCTGTTCGGTTATCGCAACACGCCACTGTGCGACGTCGCAGCGCTCGAAGAAATGCTGCAACGGGTCGCTGAGCTTGCCACGCACATTCCTGAGCTAGCCGAGCTTGATCTTAATCCTGTGGTCGTGTCGTCGACCGGTGCCGTCGCCGTCGACGTCAAGGTGCGAGTCGCTCCCGCTCAAATGCTCGATGACGCGCTGGCGCGACGACTGCGGAGTTAGTGAATGGCGTGCCGCCGGGCGGCCGCTGGCTGCACGAGGGTCAGATGTGCTGCGCCGCCGGCTGGGCAGCGGGTACGACCAGCACCGGACAGGAGGCGTGACGGGTGCAGGCCTGAGCTGTCGAACCGTGCAGCAGGCCGAGTGGTCCGCCGTGGCCGCGCGCGCCGACGACGAGGAGGTCGGCGGTTTGGGCGACGCTGGCCAGGACCTCGTGAGGATTGCCCTCGATTGCTCGCACCACCAGCTGGTCGACATCGGCATATCCGAACGCAGCGGACACGGTCTCTTTGAGGAGCTCCAGGGCGTCGGTTGCCGGGCTTATCGGTGCAGACGTTGGGTCGGCCGGATCTTGGGTGCCTTCGCCATGCGGTCCGTACGGCGGCAACGCACCAGCGAACGGGTACTGCGCTTCCAGGTAGGGGTGATACGCGTACACCGCTTCGACAGTCGCGCCCTCGCGAGCCGCGAGTCCAACGGCAAGCTGCAGTGCGGCAACGGAGTTTGCCGACCCATCGACCCCTACGACAATGTGATGGAAGTGGGTCTGGCCAAGCGCTGTCGCCGGGCCCCAGCTCGATGTGTCGTGGCAGGCAGTCATGGGGTCGAACCCTCCTGAAATCCGGGTGTCCCGCTCTCGCCCTCGCGATGGTCTGCGAGTTCTGAGCCTCACCTTCATGCTTCGCCCGATCATCCGGACCGGACATGGCCAGAAGACACCACTCAACGGGACCCAAGTCCGAACTTGCAGGCCGAAAGGCCTATGCGCGGATCCGACGACCTCGCCCATCCACCGCAGCCAACTCGCAGCGCGTTCTAGCGGCCCCCGACAATGCGCAGACTGCCTCCGAAGGCACGAAGAAGATTGGCCATTCCAGTCAGGAGATCCACGATGCTGTCGTCGACCTTGCGGGCCGCAGACAGGTCGACGATCACGTACATGCTGTGCGAGAGCGCCTGATCGCATTGGCTCTTCAGCGCAGGTGCAAGAGACGCATCGAGCCTGCCGACGGCTCGGACGACGGTCCATTTCCCGATCCGACGTGAACTGAGATGCCCTGACGGTCGGGTCTCGGAGGCGACATCCCATGGGTCGATACCGGCGGCGCATCCGGTAGATGCGCGCCGGCGGCGGGCGCGAGCAAGCAACTCACCGTCGAGGGCCTGCATATGCGTCACCTCCGTCATATCCCTCGCCTTCCTGTCGTTGCTGAGCTAGTCGTGCTGGCCGGGTGGTTGCCGCACAAGGTCGCTTACTGGGCGCCTGGGCGTTGAGACGTCGCGGCGGGCGTATCCGAGCCGAATGATCATCTGTGGAATTCCGTGCCACGAAGGGTGTCTCATGTCACGCCGTATTTCCGGGACGTCGAGAGGCTGGTTCAGGAACGACGCGGCGAGACCTCGCGCGCACGCCACCAGCAGCAGGCGTTGCAGCGCCTGACCCGCCTGCAACCACGACACGCGGTCGTCGCGAGTAGTGGACAAGATCGCGATGACGGGATCCTGGGTGTACCTCTCGCGATCGGCGTGCAGGCGCGGGTGCCCTTGCGCGAAATCGCGCATCGGTGGGTGACCTCCCGACGGCAGCGAGCCGAAGGCGGTCACGGGGATCCCGTCGAACCGGGTCGAACTGCCCGCGGTCCAGTCAGTCATCGCCTGGTCATAGCCCGGTTGCTCGCCGAGGGCCACCTCGGAGAACGCCACCAAGTCGAAGAGCCAGCGCCGTTCCTCGGCTCCCAGGATGGTCAGGGTGGCGTGCTCGGTTTGCGCGCAGGCAGTGAGCTCGGCCAGCGTTGCGCCAGGCACCGCTCGCGGCTGAAACGGACGGCGATGCGTGTGCCGCCGTCGGATTGCCGGGTAGAGCTCGGCGTCGGGGTGCACGAGGGCGTCGTATTCGGTGAGCGTCACGGCCGCGAGCAGGGTCGCCTCATGGGGATCGGGAAACAGCCGCACGGTGCTGGCCCGCCCAAGGTGAGCGGCGGCGACCCGCACGTTGAGTACGGCCGCCCCGCAGCTGATCGCGAGCTGCCTGCCGTCGGGGTCAACAGAGCCATGAAGTTCGCGAGAGGTATCCGCGAAAACCTCGATCGTCGCACCGCGAACAGTGAAAGACCACGGCTGTGTATTGAACACCGACGGCGCTGCGCCGGCGGCGCCGATCAGCGCCTGCGATTCACGGGCGCCAATTGCCGCTCCGCGAGTTCTCCGCTCGGTGTGGACCGCTGGATGTGGATCCTTGGCGCGGACGGGCGTCATGTCGGGCCTCCTCCTAGAGTCGTGCGCCGACGTATTCGGTGAGGTCGGCGAGGCGGCTCGTGTAGCCCCACTCGTTGTCGTACCAGCCGAATACCTTGACGAGAGATCCGCTGGCTTGGGTAAGCAGCGAATCGAAGACACAGGAAGCCGGGTCTCCGATGATGTCGCGAGACACGACGGGGTCGTTGGTGTACCGAAGGATGTCTTTCATCTGTCCGTCGGCCGCCTCGCGGAAGACATCGTTCACCGCTTCGACGGTGACATCGTGTTCGAGCACCGCGACCAGATCGACGAGCGAGCCGTCCTCGACCGGAACCCTGACGGCAACGCCATCAAGTCGACCGGCGAGTTCGGGAATGACGACGCCCACGGAACGCGCTGCGCCAGTGCTAGTGGGAATGATGTTCGTCGACGCGGTGCGCCCGCGGCGCGGATCCTTGTGCGGCGAGTCCAAAGTGACCTGGTCGTTGGTGAAAGCATGGATGGTCGTCATGAAGCCGCTCGCGAACCCGAAGGAATCGTGGAGCACCTTGACCATCGGTGCGATGCAGTTCGTCGTGCACGAGGCGTTCGAGACGACGTGGTGCCGGCTGGGATCGTAGATGTCTTCGTTGACGCCAAGGACGATCGTCGCATCCGAGCCTTTACCGGGCGCGGAAATCAGGACTTTGCGAGCACCGGCCGTCAAGTGCACGGCGGCATCCTCGCGTGCCAGGAATCGACCGGTTGACTCGACGACGATGTCGACGCCGAGTTCGCCCCACGGCAGGTGGCTGGGATCTCGCTCGGAGAGGACCTTCACCCGCTTGCCGTCGACGTCGATCCAGTCGGGACCGTGACTGACGTCGCCACGAAGCCGCCCGAAGGTCGAGTCGTAGGTAAGAAGATGCGCCAAGGTGGGCACAGAGGTGACGTCATTAACCGCCACGACCTCGAAGCCCCGGTTTTGGGCGATTCGATAGAAGGTTCTTCCGACGCGACCGAAGCCGTTGATACCGACGCGAACTGTCATGGCGTACTCCTGACCCTCTTTTGGGCTCTGGCCAGCTCATCGCTGGCTCGACTCTCGAGATCGCTACCAGGATCGCTCCCGTAGCCGTCGCCGATGAGGGTCGAACGTCCCGCGGTCACGCGACTGAGTGCCCCTACTGCGGCGAACGAGGCGATAACCGCCAGCGCGCTGACGATGGTCACGAGGCAACGAGACCTTGTGCTCTAAACGCTCCTACCACCGCTTGGCATCGTTCGAGCCAATGACGTGTCAACCTCGGAGGGCACCATGGTCACCACCATTTTGTTAGCTGTCGACGACTCCAAGCACTCGCAGCGCGCGGCCGACGTCGTCCGGAGCCTCGCGGAGGCAACTGAGACTGTGGTCGTCGTGCTCCACGTTCATGAGATCGCCATCGGTCGGTGGGGACGGCTGCGCATCGACGATTCCAGCGAAGACGACTTTGCCGCGTCGATCGCGGCTGGTCTACGAGACGCAGGAGTGCAGGCCTCCCATGAGATTCGCGAGGTGAACTACCGCGAAGTCGCGCATAGCATCTTGCAGGCGGCAGATGATCTCGGTGCGGGCCTCATCGTGGTCGGCTCGCGGGGCCGATCCGACATCGCGTCGCTCACCCTTGGCAGCGTCTCGCACCGATTGCTGCACACCTCGCATCGCCCGATCCTCGTGGTTCCGTCGATCTGACCGCTTGCGGCGCCTGTTGCCACTGCCGCTTCGTGATCGCGGGCCCTGCGGCCCGACCCGGCAGGCCATTTGGCCCTGAGCCTGGGGGCCGCGGACTTTCTACCGTGGCAGCATGAGCGCATCAGGCATCAGGCGACAGGCGACGATCGACGGCAACGAGGCGGCGGCGCGGGTCGCGCACGCACTATCCGAGATCGTCGTGCTCTATCCGATCACGCCGGCCTCGGCCATGGGCGAGCTCGCCGATGCGTGGAGCGAGGAACTTCGGCCGAACCTGTGGGGCTCTGTTCCCGACGTCGTCGAGATGCAGTCGGAGGCCGGCGCTGCGGGCGCGCTCCATGGTGCGGCGATGAAGGGAACCCTCGCGACAACCTTCACGGCGTCGCAGGGGCTGCTGCTGATGCTGCCCAACATGTTCAAACTGGCGGGCGAGTTGACCCCCACGGTGATCCACGTCGCGGCGCGCGCGCTCGCAACGCACGCTCTCTCGATCTTCGGTGATCACAGCGATGTGATGGCGGCTCGCTCGACCGGGTTTGCCATGCTGGCCGCGAGTTCGGTGCAAGAGGCGCAGGATTTCGCGCTCGTCTCACACGCGGCGACGCTGCGGTGCCGGGTGCCGTTCCTCCACTTCTTCGACGGCTTCCGGACATCACACGAGATTGACAAGATCGATTTATTGGACGAGAGCGACCTTCGTGCGCTGGTGCGCGAATCCGACGTCGTAGCCCATCGGCTCCGTGGCCTCTCGCCTGACCGTCCCGAACTGCGAGGGTCAGCGCAGAACCCCGACGTCTTCTTTCAGGGTCGGGAAGCCGCCAATCCGTTCTACGCAGCCATCCCGGAGGTCGTCCAGCAGGTCATGGACGAGCTTGCGGCGCGCACTGACCGGCACTACTCGCTGGTGGAGTACGAGGGCGCTCCCGACGCCGATCGAGTCGTCGTCCTCATGGGATCGGGCGTCGGAACGGCGCAAGAGACTGTGCAGGAACTCAACCGTCGCGGCGAGCGCGTCGGGTTGCTCAAGGTGCGGCTGTACCGGCCGTTCCCAGCGGCTGAACTTGTTGACCTGCTGCCAGCGACGGTACGTCGCGTTTGCGTCCTTGACCGCACCAAAGAGCCGGGGGCGGTCGGAGACCCGCTCCATCTCGACGTCGTAGCCGCCATGTACGAAGGCGGACGCCGAGAAGTCGACGTCATCGCAGGACGTTACGGCCTCGGTGGCAAGGAGTTCACACCACCCATGCTGAAGAGCGTCTTTGACGAGCTCGCGTTGCCCACCCCCCGTCGGAGAATAGTCGTGGGCATCACCGATGACATCTCGCACGCCGGCGTCGTGCCTGACCAGGCATTTCAGGTACCGACGAAGGCTGCTCAGGCTGTCTTCTTCGGCCTCGGCAGCGATGGCACGGTCGGGGCAAACAAGGCGAGTATCAAGCTCATCGGCGCGATGACCGATCTGTACGCGCAGGGCTACTTCGTGTACGACTCGCGCAAGTCCGGCTCGGTAACCGTGTCCCATCTGCGGTTTGGCCCGGAAGAAATTCGATCGACCTACCTCATCGACAAAGCAGACTTCGTCGCCTGCCATCAGTTCTCGCAGCTTGGCAACGAGGCCGTACTCGACGTCGCCCGAGATGGCGCCATCCTGCTCGTGAATGCGCCGTTTGCGGCTGACGAGGTGTGGGCGCACCTGTCGCCAATAGTGCAGCGGCGCATTGTCGACAAGCACCTCGACATGTGGGCGATCAATGCGAACAAGGTCGCGCGCGAGGTCGGCATGGGTGGTCGGATCAACACCGTGATGCAGCCGTGCTTCTTCGCGTTGTCGGAGGTCGTTGCGCGCGAGGACGCGCTCAAGGCATTGAAGGAGAGTGTCGAGCACGCCTATGGCAAGCGCGGACCCGTCGTCGTCCAGCGCAATCTCGACGCGATCGATCGCGCGCTCGGCGCGCTGGTGAGGGTGAGCGTTCCGCAAACCCTCGACGCCGTGGCGAGCGTTGCCGACGTGACGCAACCGATCTTCGCGGCGCCTGTGCTGACGCGCGAGCTGGTGCTCGCCCGTGGTGAGCAGCTGCCGGTCAGCGCGTTGCCGGCCGACGGGGCGTTTGCGACCGGCACCGCCCGATGGGAGAAGCGGGGGATTGGTACCGAACTGCCGATCTGGGACCCGTCGATCTGCATCGACTGCGGCAAGTGCGCGATCGTCTGTCCGCACGCCGCGATCCGCATGAAGGCTTTCGACCCGATCGTCCTCGTCGACGCGCCGGAGGGCTTCAAGTCGAAGGATTGCGCCGGCCGTGACCTCCCGGGAATGAAGCTCACCATTCAAGTGTCACCCGACGACTGCACGGGGTGCGGCCTGTGCGTCGAGGTGTGCCCGGCGCACAGTAAGGAAGAGGCGAAACACAAGTCGATTAATCTCGGTGACGCCATCGACCATCGCGACGTCGAGCGTCCATTGTGGGAATTCTTCGAAAAGATCCCCGAGATCGATCGGGCGATCGTTCGACACGACACCGTGAAAGGCTCACAGCTGTTGCAGCCGCTCTTCGAGTTTTCCGGTGCGTGCGCCGGCTGCGGGGAAACGCCGTACCTCAAGCTGCTGTCGCAGCTCTTCGGAGACCACATGGTCGTCGCGAATGCGACCGGATGTTCCTCGATCTATGGCGGCAACCTCCCGACGACACCCTGGACCAAGGACGGCGCCGGCCGTGGCCCTGCCTGGGCCAACTCGCTTTTCGAGGACAACGCCGAGTTTGGCCTCGGGTTGCGGCTGGGCTACGAGCAACAGGCGCGCGACGCGCGCCGACTCCTCGACGAACTGCGACCGGTGGTCGGCGACGACATCGCCAACGCGATTCTCGACGCCGATCAGTCGGACGAAGCTGGCGTGGGAGCGCAGCGTGATCGGGTCGCGACGTTGAAGCAGTTGCTCGCCGATGCTACGGACAGCCCGGAAGCTGCACGCATACAACGGCTCGCCACCCTGGCCGACGAACTTGTCGACAAGACGTTCTGGATCGTCGGCGGCGACGGCTGGGCCTACGACATCGGGTTCGGCGGGCTCGATCACGTGCTCGGCTCCGGCCGCAACGTCAACGTGCTCGTCCTTGACACTGAGGTGTATTCCAATACTGGCGGACAGGCGTCGAAGGCGACTCCCCGCGGCGCGGTCGCGAAATTCGCCGCGGCCGGTAAGTCGACCGCGAAGAAAGACCTAGGCGCTTTCGCCCGCTCCTACGGCAACGTCTACGTCGCCCAGATCGCACTCGGCGGCAACGAGATGCAGACGGTGCGGGCCTTGGTCGAGGCTGCCGCCTGGCCCGGACCATCGCTTGTCATCGCCTACAGCACCTGCATCGCTCACGGCATCGACATGTCGAAGTCGATGTCACATCAGAAGGAAGCCGTAACTAGCGCCTACTGGCCGCTGTATCGCTACCACCCAAGCCCCGAAGAGGGCACCCAGCCGTTCCAGCTCGACTCGAAGCCGCCGACCATGCCGGTCGCTGACTTCGCCATGACCGAGACACGCTTCTCGATGCTCGCGCGTTCGCAGCCTGAAAAGGCAAGCCACCTGATGGCACTGGCCCAATCGGATGTCGATGAACGCTGGCGGTACTACGAGCAGCTGGCCGGCGTCGTCCGAGCGCTGCCGCACGAGACGCCTCGGACAGAAACCACGGTGCAAGCCGATTCAGTCGAGCACGAGGAGGACTCATGAACGACATCCGGTCCCGATATCTGGGCCTCTCGCTGCGGTCGCCGATCGTCGCGTCACCGAGCCCGATGACCGGCAGCATTGAAAGACTGCTGGCGTTGGAGGAGTCCGGTGTGGGCGCAGTGGTGCTGCCGTCATTGTTCGAGGAAGAGGTTGAGAAAGAGTCGATGAGGTTGAGCGACCACCTCGACGCTGGCGCTGAGTCGTTCGCCGAAGCGGCAAGCTTCCTGCCGTCTGGACCGCTTGGCCCAGTCGGGCCGGTTCGCCATGTGCGCCTGCTCTCGGCGGCGAAAGATGTTCTCTCTGTTCCGGTAATCGCGAGCCTCAATGGCAGCACGGACGGCGGCTGGTTGCGATACGCCGCGATGCTCGCGGACGCTGGCGCCGACGCGATCGAACTGAATCTGTACTCAGTCGAAGCGGACGCTTCTCGGTCGGCTGCGGACGTCGAAGAGGCCAACTTACGGTTGGTTGAACATGTGCGCTGGCGTGTCGACGTCCCGTTGGCGGTCAAGCTCAGCCCGTACCTTTCCTCTACCGCCAACTTCGCTCGTCGCTTGGCCGATATCGGAGTGAACGGCCTCGTTCTCTTCAACCGCTTCTACCAGCCCGATATCGACGTTGAAACACGGGAGGTCGTCCCGCGGCTCGAACTGTCGACCTCGGCCGACCTACGACTGCCACTGCAATGGGTCGCGATCCTGCGCCCGCAGCTACCCCAGGTATCGCTCGCGCTCACCTCGGGCGCCCAGTCCGGTACCGATGTTGCCAAAGCCCTGCTCGCCGGCGCCGACGTCGTGATGATGGCCTCGGCCTTGCTGCGCCATGGTGCGAGGCAGATCCTGGTCGCCGAGAACGAACTGGTCGCGTGGATGACCGCGAACGACTACACGTCGGTCTCCCAGCTAAGGGGGAGTGTGAGCGCAGTCTCTGCCCAGGAACCGCGCGCGTACGAACGCGCCCAATACATCCGCATGCTCGACAGCTATCCGGTCGCGGCGGTGCCGCTAACGCAAGTGGCAGGTCGCGACTAGAGAGAGTTGGACCAGTGCCATGACGAACAGCCCGCCGCAGCTGGCTGCGGCTCTTGCCGATCACCCCTTCTTTTCGTCCATGCCTTCCGTCGTGGTGAACGAGCTCGGTACCCACGCATATCGACATGACTACCCAGCAGGCTCCGTGGTGTTCCAGGAAGGTGGAGCAGCGGATCAGTTCATGGTGATCCGGCAAGGGCTCATCAAGCTCGACATCGAGGTGCCGGGGCGTGGTCGAGTTGACATCGAGACGCTAGGCGCCGACACGGTACTTGGCTGGTCGTGGTTGTTCTCGCCCTACCGATGGCATCTCGGCGCCGTTGCCCTTGAGCGAACCAAGGTTCTTGCTTTCGATGCTTCGGCGTTGCGTGGGCTCATGGCAGCCGACTCCCTGATCGGCTACGAGCTGATGCGACGAGTCGCTGCCGTCATGCTCGATCGGCTGCAGGCTACTCGGCGGAGGTTAGGCGAGCATTGACCCGACCGGCCCGGGTCAGAGCAGTCCGTAGGGCAGCTGTGGATTGTCCACTTCGATCTCGATGAGACGGTTGTACTTCGCGACGCGTTCACCCCGCGCCGGTGCGCCGGTCTTCAACTGCCCACACCCCGTGCCGACTGCTAGATCGGCGATGAAGGTGTCCTCGGTCTCCCCTGAGCGGTGCGAGACCATCTGCGACCAGCCTGCCTGACGGCACAATCGCATGGCGTCGAGGGTTTCGCTAACGGTGCCGATCTGATTGAGCTTGATCAGCGCCGAGTTCGCGATATCCCGTTCGATCGCGTCGCTGATGATGGCCGGGTTGGTGACGAGGATGTCGTCCCCGACGATCTGGGTTCGGTCACCGACCCGCTCCGTGAGCCGCACCCAACCGTCCCAGTCTGTTTCGGCGAGGCCATCTTCGATGCTCCACACCGGGAAGTGGGTGATGATGCTCTCGAAGCGAGCGATCATGTCATCGCTCGACAATGACTGCCCTCCGACGTGGTAGACGCCGTCGCGGTAGAACTCACTCGCCGCCGGGTCGAGTGCGATCGCCACACCCTGTCTCGTCGCGGGGTAGCCGGCATCTTCGATCGCCTGAACGAGTAGGGTCAATACGTCTTCGGGTGCGTCGATCTCGGGCGCAAAGCCGCCCTCGTCGCCCAGACCCGTTGCGAATCCTTTGCCCGCAAGGAGTGTTCGTAGTGCTGCGTACACCTCCGCGCCCGCCCGCACCGCCTCGGCCATTGTCTTCGCTCCGACGGGCGCGATCATAAATTCCTGGAAGTCGAGCCCGTTGGGCGCATGCCTGCCGCCGTTGATGACGTTGAAGTGCGGCACGGGAAGGCGTGGTGTCGCACCGTCCGTCGTCAAAGAACGCCACAGAGGGACCCCGGCACTACTCGCGTGGGCGCGAGCGAACGCCATAGATACGCCAACGATCGCGTTGGCCCCGAGCCGCGATTTCGTGGCCGTGCCATCGAGCGCGCAGAGGTCGCGGTCGAGTTCAGCCTGATCGGCGATCGGTCGACCGACGAGGACGCCGGCGATTTCACCGTTCACGTGGCCGACCGCGCCCTGCACGCCCTGGCCGCCGTAGCGGTCCGCGTCGCCGTCGCGGAGCTCGACCGCTTCGCGCGAACCTGTCGATGCGCCCGATGGCACGCCGGCCCGTGCGGTGGTCCCGTCGTCCAGCGTCACCGTAACGGCGAGCGTGGGTCGTGCTCTCGAGTCGAGAATCTCTACTGCCCGCAGTGCCGCGATGGTGGTCATGTGCCGTGCCTCCCGGTAGTGAGTGTTGAGCTGTTCGTATCCTGAGCTCGCGCCGTTGCGGCGCCAGTTCAGCAAATTCGGGGCAGCTGTTCGCCAATCAGCATGTCGACGATGCGACGCGACCCGACCAGGGTCGACATCACCACCCGAGTGGCGTCGGCGTCGGTTACGTGTCCGATAGCGCACGCTTCGCGGCCCTCGGGTGTCTGCTGCATCGCCGCGATGAGGTCGCCGGCGAACTCGGGCGCGACGATCGCCACCAGGCAGCCTTCGTTGGCGACGTGCAGCGGGTCGAGGCCGAGGATTTCGCACGCTGCGGCTACGGTCGGTGGTACCGGAATCGTGTCTTCGTCCAGACAGATCTGGACACCGGAAGTCTGGGCGATCTCATTGAGCGCGGACGCCAGCCCGCCGCGGGTCGGGTCGCGCATGACATGGATCGCGTCACCGGCGATGGCGACCATCAGCTCGACGAGTCGGTGCAGCGGTTGGGTATCGGAGGCGATGTCTGACTCAAATCCCAGACCGACGCGGGTGCTCATGACGGTGGTGCCGTGCAACCCGATCGGTCCCGAGAGCAGGACGACGTCACCGATGGTCGCTCTGGTCGCGCTCGGTCGGGCGGCGGGCAGTCGACTTCCAAGACCTGCTGTATTGATGAAGATGCCGTCGGCGTCGCCGCGACCGACCACCTTGGTGTCTCCGGTGACGACTGGGACGCCAGCAGCTGTTGCTGCGCGGCCGACCGACTCGCAGATCGTGCGCAGCTCCTCGATCGGAAAACCCTCTTCGATGACAAGCGCGAGGGTCAACGCGATCGGCATTGCCCCCATCATTGCCAGGTCATTGACGGTGCCGTGGACCGCGAGGCAGCCGATGTCTCCACCGGCAAAGAATCGGGGATTCACGACGAACGAATCGGTACTCATCACGAGGTCGTGGCTGTCGACGTGGATTACTGCGCCATCCTCCATGGCTCCGCTGCGGGCCGCCTTGCCCAATGCCGGCACAATGACCTCGCGTAGCAGCTCAGCTGACAGCTGGCCGCCCGATCCATGTCCAAGCAACACCCGCTCGGACTCCACCCGCGGGACAGGGCAGGCATTCGCGACGAGTGCGGCGGAGGTACCTGGAGGAGCCTCGAGAGACATCTGGTCAGCTCCTCGCTGTTGAGGCGGCAACCGCTTGGCGCCCACGCCCGGCGTTGTAGAACGCGGCGCAGGTTCCTTCGCTCGACACCATCGGGGCGCCGAGGGGAAGGCGTGGCGTGCACAGGGTTCCGTAAGCGGTGCAGTCGGTGGGGACTTTGACGCCGCGAAGGATGTCACCGGCGATACAGGCCGGATGTTCTGCCGTCTCGATACCGCCGACGTCGAACCGCGTGGTCGCGTCGAACTGCGCATAGTCGGCGGCCAGCGTGAGGCCGCTGCGGGGAATCGAACCGACCCCGCGCCACGTGCGGTCGGTGACTGCGAAGACCCGACTGATCGCTTCTTGCGCGTGTGCGTTTCCCAGGCGTTGGACGGCGCGAATGTATTGGTTCTCGACGGTGGCCTGGCCAGCCTCAAGCTGCCGAACGGCCATCAAGATACCCTCGAGAAGGTCGAGAGGCTCGAAGCCGGTAACCACGATCGGCACGTGATACTTCTCCGCAATCGGTTCGTACTCGCGCCATCCCATCACGGTGCAGACGTGACCAGCAGCCAAGAAGGCGTCGATGCCGCACTCGGGATCTTCGAGGAGCGCCGTCATTGCCGGAGGTACGAGCACATGGCTGACCAGGACGCTGAAGTTCCGCAGACCGAGCTCTTTCGCCTGAATGACCGCCATCGCATTGGCCGGCGCGGTCGTTTCGAATCCAACGGCGAAGAACACGACCTGGCGATCTGGCGCCTCGATCGCCATGCGTAACGCATCCATCGGCGAATAGACGATACGGACGTCGGAACCTCGCGCCTTCAAGGACAGCAGATCGGTGTGCGAGCCCGGAACACGCAGCATGTCGCCGTAACTCGTGAAGATGACATCTGGTCTCGCCGCGATCGCGCACGCCTTGTCGATCAGCTCGAGAGGGGTAACGCATACCGGGCAGCCAGGGCCATGCACCATGCGCAAACCGGCAGGTAACAAGTCGTCGATGCCTTGCCGAACGATCGTGTGGGTTTGCCCGCCGCATACCTCCATAAGGCTCCAGGGCCTGGTGACCGCTGCGTTGATCTCGACAATCAATTGTTTGGCCAAGATCGGATCGCGGTACTCGTCGACGTACTTCATATCGCGAACCTCGCGTCCGCTGCCGGTCCAAGTTCTTGGGCGAGGGCGCCGGGCATGGTGGCGATAATCTCCAATGTCCGAAGCGCCTCCACTTCGTCGAGGTGGCTGATCGCGAAGCCGACATGGACAACGACGTAGTCCCCGATCTCAGTCTCCGGCACGTAGCTGAGACATACATCTTTGCGGACGCCGCCGAAGTCGACGATGCCCATGCGCAGGCCGTCGGCCGTCGCAATAGATGTCACCCGGCCTGGGATACCAAGACACATGCGGCTCAGTCCTTCCGAGAGCGTGCGGCGGCGATTGCTGCCTGGCCGAAACTGATTCCACCGTCGTTCGTTGGTACCTGCTCACCGAGGTACACCTGAAACCCTTGATCGCTCAATGACCGCATGACTCCCGAAGCGAGTCGCCGGTTTTGAAAGACGCCGCCGCCCAGACAGACCGTACGCACGCCACTGTCGCGGCGAGCCTCGTGGCACATGGCCGCGGTCACGGAGATCAATGTCTGGTGGAATTGTGCTGCCACGACGGCTGTATCGACGCTCTCGGCGACGCTTCGCAACACCGCGGCCAGCGTCGGCCGCACGTCGTACACCAGCACTCCGTCGTCGTGGCGCAGCGACCACGGTAGTTCGCCGTGCTCGCCCTCGGCAGCCGCGTTCTCCAACGCGATAGCTGCTTCGCCTTCGTAGCCGGCATCATCGCGAACGGCAAGGAGACTAGAAACCGCATCGAACAGCCGCCCCGCACTCGACGTCTGGGGACTATTGAAACCCGCGTTCACCATTCGGTGCACGGTCTCGACTTCGCGGCTGTCGAGCCGATCGAGAAACGGGCGAGATACGTCGAGCCTCGCCAGCCCGGTGTCGGTGTCGGTGTCGGTGTCGGTGTCGGTGTCGAAACCCTCGCTGCCGAACAGGTATCCCAGTGCCATTCGCGCTGGGCGTCTCACCGCCGCTGCGCCACCAGGCAGCGGCGCCCTCGAGAATCGGCCAAAGCGTCGATACCCGGTGAGGTCGCAGATGAGTACCTCGCCGCCCCATAAGGTGCCGTCGTCTCCGAACCCGAGACCGTCGTAAGCAATGCCGATGACCGGCTCCGTGACGCCGAACTCGGCGGCGCACGCGGCTACGTGTGCGTGGTGATGCTGCACGGGCATCCGGTGTGCAGCGCTGAATCGGGTGGCATATTGGGTCGAGAGATAGCCCGGGTGCAGGTCGTGCGCGACAATGCGTGGATCGATCTTCTCCAACCGCGACAGGTGCGCAAGGGTGTGCTGGAAGCAGTCGAACGACGCGACATCCTCAAGGTCACCCGTATGCGGGCCGATCACCGCTCGACCCGCGCTCGCTAGTGTGAAGGTGTGTTTCAACTCAGCGCCAATCCCGAGAATGGACACCCGCGCTGCGATAGGCAATGACAGCGCGGTCGGCGCGTACCCCCGTGCCCGCCGCATCATCCGGGGCCGCTCACCGACGACCTGCAGTACTGAGTCGTCGTACCGCACGACGATGTCGCGGTCGTGCTGCAGGAAGCCGTCGGCGATCTCGCCCAAGGCCAGAACCGCATCGCTGTTGTCGACAACCATCGGCTCGTCGCGACGGTTACCGCTGGTGACCACGAGTGGACGTCGCAGGTCAGTGAGCAACAGGTTGTGTAGCGGCGTGTAGGGCAGAAAGACGCCGATGTGATCCGTGGCCGGATGCACCGCGCTTGGAAGAAGACCTAGCGAACGCACCAGCACGATGGGCCGCGCCGTCGACGTCAGCAGGGCCACCTCGTCCGGCGTCGGTGTCGCGATCTGGCGCAGGGCGTCGAGGTCGCGCACCATGACGGCGAGCGGCTTCGTCGACCTGTGCTTGCGCTCGCGCAGCAGCGCTACGGCGTCCGGCTTGGTGGCGTCGCACACGAGTTGGTATCCGCCGAGGCCTTTGATGGCGACGATCCTGCCGTTCGCGATCGCGCGCACGGCAGCCTGGAGTGCGTTGTTGCCCCGCGCCATCACGGAGGTAGAACCCGTCGGGAGCCACGCCAGCTCGGGGCCGCAGTGGGCGCAGGCAATCGGCTCAGCGTGGAAACGGCGATCGGCTGGGTCGCCATATTCAGCGGCGCAGGCGACGCAGAGCGGGAACTTCCGCATCACTGTGCGGTCGCGGTCGTACGGCAAGTCATCGATGATGGTCGCGCGCGGCCCGCAGTTTGTGCAGTTGATGAACGCGTAGTGGTAACGCCGATCGGAGGGGTCGTGCAGTTCGCGCACACAGTCATCACAGATCGCGATGTCGGGGGGGAGTTCACTGACCGCAGGTGTACCGGTACTGGTGTAGTCACTGGGAGCGACGCGGAATCCTGAGCCAGGCTGGGGCAAGACGGCGAGGTTCGTCAGACTCACCTTGATGATGTGCGCAAGTGGTGGCGCGTCGACTGTGAGTCGTCGAATCAAGTCGTTAACCGCCCGTTCGCTGCCTGCCGCCTCCACAATGACGTGGCCTCCGGCGTTTCGTACGGTGCCATCAAGGTGCAGTTCTGTTGCGAGGCGGTACACGAACGGTCGAAACCCGACACCTTGGACCGTGCCCTGGACGTCGATCAACCGGCCGCCACGCCGACCATGGGGCGCCAACAGCACAGGGGTCAACAGCACAGGGTTGGGCGCGCGCAGCGCCAGACGAGGTCCGTCGTTCACGCCTCTACACTTGCGGCGGATCAGAATGCAAACGAGGGTCTTCGGTCCGCGGTGGTCGGACTTTGGTCCCTAACGCAGCTGAGCCAATCGCGATTGGCTCTCCCTGTGCTGATCACCAAGCCGCCGACCCCGAGCGACGACAAGCGATGGCGGGCCGTCGACGCGCGGATGCTGCGCCTCGGTTACTCTGCCGACGCCCTCATCGAGGTGCTGCACTCTGTGCAGCAGGCGTTCGGCTACCTCGACGACGTTGCGTTGACCTACGTGGCCTGTTCGCTCAATGTGCCGTTGAGCAAGGTCTACGGCGTTGCGACCTTCTACTCGCTCTTCAGTCTGAAGCCACAAGGCGAGCACACCTGCGTGGTCTGCACAGGAACCGCCTGTCATATCAACGGAGCCGGCGCGATCCTCGCCCGTATCCGCACGCGTTTCGGGATCGAGCCGAAGCAGACAACACCTGATGATCAGATCTCGTTGCTCACCGCGCGCTGCCTCGGCGCATGCAGTATTGCTCCTGCTGTTGTCTACGACGGTGAGGCCAAGGGCAAGCAGACCCCGGAGCAGGTCGTTGCGCGTCTGGCGGCGTGGTGACCGAGGCTGAGGTCGTGGCACCGGTAGCGGCGCCGGCAGCAGCGCACCGCAGCCGCCGGATGACAGGTCCTTCGGTGACGGGCCCGGTGCGGGTGACCGCCGCGGTGTGCCAGGCGGCGGGGTGTCTTTCGGCGCAGTCCGATCGGGTGTTCGCGAACGTCACGGATCGGCTGATCAGCGACGGTGTCACCGACGTGGCGGTGAAGCGCGTGGGCTGCCTCGGGCTGTGCGCCGCTGGGCCACTGGTCGAGATCCCCGAGACCGGTGCGCTATTTCGGCAGGTCGACCCCGACGCCATCAACAGTCTCGTCACCTATCTTCAGACCGCAAAGGCGGGTGACGCGTCGCCCGAACGGGAGCCGTTCTTCACTCGCCAACACAAGATCGTGCTCGAGAACTGTGGACGCATCGATCCGGAGAGCATCGAGGAATACCTCGCGGCGGGCGGTTATCGCGCTCTCAGAAAGGCCGTCACCGAGCTGACCCCACAGCAGGTGATCGATGAGGTCACCCGCAGCGGACTGCGTGGTCGCGGTGGCGCGGGCTATCCGGCCGGCTTGAAGTGGGCCACCGTCGCCAAGCAGATCGCCACCACCAAGTACGTCGTGTGTAATGCCGACGAGGGTGATCCGGGCGCGTTCATGGACCGTTCCGTCCTGGAAAGCGACCCGCATCGTGTGCTCGAGGGTATGGCGATCGCGGCCTACGCTGTCGGCGCGCAACACGGTTACGTCTATTGCCGGGCTGAGTATCCCCTCGCCGTCCAGCGATTGAAGGCCGCCATTCATCGCGCTGAGAAGGCTGGCTATCTGGGCGCGGCGATCGCGGGGTCGCCGTTCGCTTTCCATGTCGAGCTGCGACTCGGCGCCGGTGCGTTCGTGTGCGGCGAGGAGACCGCGCTGCTCGCCTCAATCCAGGGCGGCCGGGGTACTCCGGTTCCGCGCCCGCCATACCCGGCGGCGTCCGGCCTCTGGCACCAGCCCACGCTCATCAACAACGTCGAGTCGTATGCGAACGTACCGGTGATCATGCGCCGTGGCGGCGATTGGTACGCGGCCATCGGTGTCGGCAAGAGCAAGGGGACCAAGGTCTTCGCGCTCGCCGGCCGCATCGTCAACAGCGGACTTATCGAGGTGCCGATGGGGACGCCGTTGCGTGAGGTCATCTTCGACATCGGCGGCGGGATCCCCTTCGGCGGCACGTTCAAGGCGGTCCAGACCGGCGGACCTTCGGGAGGGTGCCTTCCCGAGCAACTCCTCGATATGAGCCTCGACTACGAGTCGCTCGTTGCGGCCGGCTCGATCATGGGCTCGGGTGGCATGGTCGTCATGGACGACACCTCCTGCATGGTCGAGGTCGCGCGGTACTTCATGGACTTCTGCCGTGAGGAGTCGTGCGGCAAGTGCGTTCCTTGTCGCGTCGGGACCACCCAGATGTATCTGCTGCTGACGGCGATTACCGAAGGCCGTGGAACCCTTGCCGACCTCGCAGCGCTGGAGAAGCTCGGCGATATGGTCCGCAGCACCAGTTTGTGCGGACTCGGCCAAAGTGCGCCGAACCCGGTGTTCTCGACGTTGCGGTATTTCCGGCACGAGTATGTGGAACACATCGAAACGGGCGTGTGCTCCGCGGGTGTGTGCCCGATGGCGGCTGGAGCAGTGTCATGAGCGTGCACACTTTGCAAATCGACGGCGTTGAATGCGCGGCCGGACAGGACCAGACCCTCCTCGAGGTGGCACGAGAGAATGGCATCGCGATTCCGACGCTGTGTCACCTCGACGGACTGTGTGACGTCGGTGCCTGTCGGCTGTGCGTCGTCGAGGTCGCGGGCAGCACGAAACTCCTGCCGGCTTGCACCACGACGGTCGCGGAGGGAATGGCGGTGACCACCACCTCTGAACGCCTGGAGGACTACCGTCGCACGATTGTCGAGATGCTCTTCGTCGAGCGCAACCATGTGTGCGCGGTGTGTGTCGCGAACAACCACTGTGAGCTCCAGTCGCGCGCCGAGGAACTCGGGCTCACGCACTTCGAACTTCTGAACATCAACCCCAAACTCGACATCGACGCCAGCCACGAAAGGTTTGCGATAGATCACAACCGGTGCATCATGTGCACCCGGTGCGTGCGGGTATGCGACGAGATCGAGGGTGCCCACACCTGGGACGTGATGGGCCGGGGGCTCGACGCCCGGGTGGTGACAGACCTTGGCACCCCGTGGGGTGAGTCCCCGACGTGCACGTCGTGTGGAAAGTGTGTGCAGGTATGCCCGACGGGTGCGCTCTTCGAAAAGGGTCGCCCGGTAGCGAGCACCAAAGCACTCCGACCGTTCTTGCCTTACCTCAAGGCGCGAGAAGGTATGCAGCCATGAGTCTGCCGAAGCTCGCGACGGTCTGGCTCGACGGCTGCTCGGGCTGCCATATGTCGCTGCTCGATGTCGACGAGCGGTTACTCGAGATCACTGCGCTTGCTGATTTGGTGTACAGCCCCCTCGTCGACAACAAGGTGTACCCCGACGATGTCGATGTCGTGTTCGTCGAGGGTGCAGTGTCGACCGACGAAGACCTTGCGCGCGTGCAGATGGTTCGGGCACGCAGCCGGATCCTTGTCGCGTTTGGCGATTGCGCCGTGACGACCAACGTGCCCGGTATGCGCAACACCTTAGGCGGCCAGGCCGGCGAGCCGCTGTACCAACGGGCCTACGTCGACAACGTGACGTTCGTGCCCGGCGTTGCGTTGGTGATGCCCTCCGAACGCTTGCCGCACCACCTACCGAAGACTCTGGCGGTGCACAAGGTTGTCGACGTCGACGTCTTCCTGCCAGGTTGCCCGCCGTCTGCCGACATCATCTTTGACACTCTCCTGGCACTTCTGCAGGGTCGCCCACCCGTTGCCGCCACCCACGCGCGATTCGGCAAATGAGGAGCCAGACGTGAGCCGCGACATCATGATCGACCCAGTGACCCGAATCGAGGGGCACGCGCGGATACGCATTCGTCTGGACGACGCCGGGCAGGTTGAGGATGCGCACTTTCAGGTCACCCAGTTCCGCGGGTTCGAGAAGCTCTGCGAAGGGCGACCTCTTGCGGAGATGCCATCGCTCATGGCCCGAATCTGTGGCATCTGCCCGGTGAGTCACCTGATCGCCTCGGCGAAAGCGTGCGACGAGATCATGTCTGTCCGACCGCCGAAGACAGGCGCCGACCTTCGGGCCCTGATGAACCTCGCGCAGATCGTGCAGTCACACGCGCTCAGCCTCTTCTATCTCGCATCGCCCGACCTGTTGTTCGGGTTCGATGCCGATCCCGCAACGCGCAACATCGTCGGTGTCGCCAAGGCCAACCCGCAGCTCGCACTGGATGGCATCTACCTGCGCCGATTCGGCCAGCACACGATCGAGGTGCTCGGCGGAAAGCGAATCCACCCGGCGTGGATTGTGCCCGGAGGGGTCGAGACGCCACTCACGACGGAGCGGCGCGATGAGATCCGGGCCATGATCCCGGAGGCTTACGCCGCGGCAGACCGAGCATTGCTTTGGTACAAGACCAACTTGTTGAGCTGGGCGGAGGAGGCGGAGGTCTTCGGCAGCTTCCCGTCCGCCTTTATGGCGATGGTCGACGACAACGACAATGTCACGCACTACGACGGCCGGCTGCGCGTCGTTGATCACGACGGCACGCGTCTTGCCGATTTTGACGGCCCCGACTATGCCGACTACATCGGTGAATACAACGACGAGTCGTCATTCCTGAAGCCGACCTACTTCAAGCCGCGAGGAAAGGCAGGGCTTTACCGCGTCGGCACGCTTGCGCGCGTGATCGTCGCGGAGGCCTTTGGCACCCCCCGCGCCGACGCCGAACTAGCCGAATTCCGTGCACGCTTCGGTCGCTACCCGGCGAGCTCCTTCCACTATCACCAGACCCGGTTGCTCGACATCTTGCACAGCATTGAGCGGATGGAACTGCTACTGGATGACCCCGAGATCTTGTCGGACCGAGTGCTTTCCCGTGCGCAGATCAACAGCAACGTCGGCATCGGCGTTGCCGAGGCGCCCCGCGGAACGTTGATTCACCACTACGTGGTCGACGACGACGGCATCATGCAGACCGCCAACCTCATCATCGCTACCGGGCACAACGCCTCGGCAATGAACGCCAGTGTCGCCCAGGCCGCCCGGCACTACGTGAAGGGTGAGCACATCGAGGAGGGCATGTTGAACCGCGTCGAGGCGGTCATTCGTTGCTACGACCCGTGCCTGTCGTGCTCGACGCATGCGATGGGACAGATGCCGTTGCACATCTCCCTCGTCGATGCCGAGGGTCGCACGCTTGACGAGGTGCGACGGTGAGCGGCCGTCCTCTCGTCCTCGCGTACGGCAACCGACTGCGTGGTGATGATGCTGTCGGCTGGGTGGTAGCCGACGCCCTCGTGGACGATCTCCGCATGGAAAAGGTCGACGTCGTCGCCGTCCACCAGCTGAGTCCGGAGTTGGCCGATGATGTCAGCCACGCCTCGCTTGTCGTATTCGTCGATGCCCGACTTGACCCGACGCTGGTAGCCGGAGCGGTCGTCGTCGCCGTCCTCGACCCTGATCCCACGGCTTCGCTGATGACGCATCATGTAGACGCGGGGGCCGTGCTTGCGCTCGCGCACACTCTGTACGGTCAGGCGCCGCGTGCGTTTACGGTGAGCGTGGCCATCGAGTCGGCCGAGCCGGGCGCCCCTCTCGGCGTCGCCGTCAGCGCCTCGGTCTCTGCGCTCGTCGACACGGTCGTCCGATTGTGCGGTACGACCGCAGATGCATGAACTGTCGCTGGTTGCCGAACTCGTTGACGAGTGTGTGCGGCGTGCCGACGGCAGGGACATCGTGCAGGTTCGGGTCCGGCATGCGACCACGATCAGCGAGGAAACGCTGCGGCAAGCGTTCGCGATGTTGACCGCCGAAGGTCCACTCGTGGGCGCGCGGCTCGACACCGAGGCATTCGCGATCACGCTCCATTGCACTGCGTGCAACCGAGTGGGTGTCCTCGATCACGACCACGCGATCGGCCATTTGCGCGTTTGTCCAGGATGCGGAACCGTCTCGGACGACCCGCGACCGTGCGAACTGGAACTCACCGAAATGGTGTCAACGCCTGAGCTGATCTGAGCCGCGACTACGAGGAGGTGCATGACCATGAAGGTGGTCGTGCTGTACGAGTCGATATACGGCAACACTCATGCAGTCGCTGATTGCATTTCTGACGGCCTTCGTGCCGCAGGCGCCGACGTCGACGTGGTGCATGTCAGCGACTGCGAGCACGGCGCGGTTCTGGAGGCCGATCTGGTGGTGGTCGGCGGGCCTACCCATGTCCGGGCGATGCCACGTCCGAGCACCAGAAAAGCGGCTGCTGATCGAGCCACCACCCGCCACCAAGTGTCCGAGCCAACCGCACGTCAAGACGGCCTGCGCGAATGGTTCGACACCATGGTCGATGCGCACGGGATAGCTGCGGCAGCGTTCGACACCCGCCAAGACGCGGCCAGGGTCCTCACCGGACAGGCGTCCCTCGGGATTCGCAGTCGGCTGCGCGCTCGTGGCTTTCGGATGATTGCACCGCCGGAGAGCTTCCTCGTCGACAAGCAGCCGCAGCTGCTCGCAGGGGAAACGGACCGAGCCGTGCAATGGGGCCGCACGATCGCCGGGCTCGGCCTCTCGCGGTCGGAAGCGATGCCGCGCAGAGGTGCCTAGCGATGCCGCGCAGGAGCCTGGCCCCCGCACGAATTTGAGGTCATGACGAGGGATGTTCGCTGAGTGTCCAACGGCGCGGCGACGTTTCAGCCCGGAGTCCGAGCCGATAATGGTGCGCGGGCCTCTTCCGTGGTCCGCAGCTCCGGAGGTTAATGCAACCCCCTCGGAGCTTGGTCGACTGTTGTCATTGCAGTTCGCGTAGGGATGCCCGAGCCGACCGTGACCAGGGAGACGAGTGCCGTGTGGTGCATTGATGGTCGTTCCTCTGCGGCAGTGGTGCGGTTGTGAGGCTCCGCTGGCGGCTGGTGCTCGCTAGCTCGTTGATGCTGTTCGTCGAGTTGTCGCTGATTCGTTGGCTCGGCGCGAACGTCGTCCACCTGTCGTACTTTTCGAACTTCGTCCTCCTCGGCTCGTTCTTGGGTATAGGGCTCGGGTTCTTGCGGGCCGCGGGACCAGGTCACCCCGACCGGCCGATGCCGTTGTACTCGCCCGTTGTGCTGCTTGGGCTGCTGGGTTTCATCAGCGCGTACCCGGTTACGGTCAACCGGGCGAGCAGTCAGCTCATCTTCTTCACCAGTCTTTCCACCAGCGGGCCGCCGATCTGGCTCACGCTTCCCGGCATCTTCCTGGCGGTCGCGGCGGTGCTGGCTGGTCCGGGCGAGATCGTGGGCGCCTGTTTTCGGCAGCTGCCGCGGCTCGACGCCTACCGGCTCGACCTGGTCGGCAGCCTCGCCGGCATCGTGTTTTTTGCCGTTCTCTCGTTCCTTGGGGCGCCCCCGCTGGTGTGGTTCGGCGTCGTGGTCGGGCTCTTCATTGCCTTGATCGGCAAGCTCGGCACCTCGGTCACGGTCGGAGTGGCCATCGGCGTCTTCTTGACCCTCGTCTACCCGTTGCGGCATGACACCGGGGTTTTCTGGTCGCCGTACTACAAGGTGGCGACCACCCAGGAGGCCGACGGCAACGGCGGCGTCGCCTGGGAAGTTGACGTCAACGGCGTGCCACACCAGCGGCTGACCTCTGCCGCGACCCGCGCGAAGGAAGAACCCTGGTACCTGGAGCCGTACCACCGGATCCCGACCACTCCGAAGAACGTCCTCATCGTGGGTGCTGGCACCGGCACCGACGTGGCGATTGCCCTCGCCCAGGGGGTGCAGCACATCGATGCGGTGGAAATCGACCCGACCTTGCTTCGTTTTGGGCGCCAACACGATCCCGACCACGCGTACTCCGACCCACGGGTGACCGCCCACGTGAATGACGGCCGAGCGTTCCTGGAACAAACAACAACCAAATACGACCTGATTGTGTTCGCGCTACCTGACTCCCTCACCCTGGTGTCTGGGGCCAGCTCGCTTCGGCTGGAGAGTTACCTGTTCACCAAGCAGGCGTTCGAGACCGCACGTGCCCATCTGGCCCCCGGCGGGGCGTTCTCGATGTACAACTTCTACCGCGAGCATTGGCTGGTCGACCGCCTTGCTGGCACTCTCGACGACGTTTTCGGCCACCCGCCGTGTCTTTACGACGCGCCACAAGCGGTAAACCTCGCCGTCATGGTCGCGGGCCTCACGCCGGCCGACCAACGATGCGATCAAACCTGGAGTCGGCCCGCGTCAACCCCTGCCCCCGCAACCGATGACAAGCCCTTCCTTTACCTCAAGACGAGCACGATCCCGACCCTCTACATTGCGGCTCTGGGTCTGATCATCTTGGGCAGCATCCTTGCCGTCGGCGGCGTGCTGGGCGCGAACTCGATCCGCGGGGGCGCCGATTCGCGCCGACGGTTCGTGAAGCAACTCGGCACCATGTGGAGCTACCGCGACCTGTTCCTTCTCGGGGCGGCGTTCCTGCTGATGGAAACCCGGAGTGTCACGAGCTTTGCCTTGCTGTTCGGTACCACCTGGTTCGTGAACGCCCTTGTGTTCGGCGGTGTGCTCGTCGCGGTACTCCTTGGAGTGGAAGTCACCCGCCGCTTCCCGACCCCGCCGCTGCCGATGATGTACGCGTTGCTGCTCGGAGGGCTTGCCCTGAACTGGCTGGTGCCATCGTCGTGGCTGCTCTCGCTGGGGTTCTTCGTGCGCCTGTGCGCGGCCGTCAGCATCGCGTTCCTGCCGATCTTCGCGGCGAACATCATCTTCGCCAAACGCTTCACCGCGGCCGGCGACCCCGCTCTCGCGTTTGGCACAAACCTGCTTGGCGCCATGCTCGGAGGCTGCCTTGAGTACCTGTCTCTTGTGTTCGGCTACCGCGCGCTGCTGATCCTCGCCGGCCTGCTCTACGCATGCGCGTACCTCACCAAGCCCCGAGATACCGCGTCAAGCGGCCCGAGTTTGGCTTCCACCCCACTAGGCCATTCGGGCTAATCCCGACGGCTGGGAGCGGTTTCGCCGGGAGGTTCTCCACAGCCGCCTTCGGAATTGGTTGAGTTCGGACGGCGATGGCGGCTACTCTCCTGGCACTGCCAGACCGGGCGTTTCGACGCGTCTGTGTTTCCAGGGGGAATTGTGGACGCCGTCGACGTTGTCGAGGATGAGGTCCGGGAGCTGGTTCGCAGGCGGGGTCTCGACCCCACCGCCGACAGCGCGAGCGTTCGGTTGCTCGTCGAAGAAGTGGTCGCCGACTACGACGATCGCACGTTAAGCAGTTCATTGCCGCCGTTAGTCGATCGGCGCGCCGCGATCCGCGCGGTGTTCGACGCAGTCGCCGGGTTCGGTCCGCTCCAGCGCTATCTCGACGATCCGGTAATCGAGGAGATCTGGATCAACGAGCCGGGTCGCGTATTCGTGGCGAAGCGCGGGCGTAGCGAACTGACGAACACGATTCTCACGAGCGCGCAGGTGCGCGACCTGTGCGAGAAAATGCTCAAGAGTTCCGGACGCCGAGTTGACCTCTCGACACCGTTCGTCGACGCGATGCTTCCGGACGGAAGTCGTCTGCACGTCGTAATTCCGGACATTACGAGGCGGCACTGGGCTGTCAACATTCGCAAGTTCGTGCTGACGGCGCACTCACTCGACGAGCTGGTTGCCCTCGGTTCACTCACCATCCAAGCAGCTCGGTTTCTCGAGGCCGCGGTCGCCAG
>Ga0209863_10000043_pt1 | contig 70716 bp, 57 predicted proteins | sample OrgsoiDNA2013046_FD_185796 | JGI IMG/M metagenome (GOLD analysis project Ga0209863, IMG submission 185796) | Permafrost soil microbial communities from the Arctic, to analyse light accelerated degradation of dissolved organic matter (DOM) -... | ecosystem: Environmental > Terrestrial > Soil >...
ATGAGAGCGCTGGTTAGCATATTTGCAGGCTTACTGATTGTCATTTCCCTTTACCAACTGTCTTTTACCTGGTTTGTGAATAAACATGAATCTGCGATGGCGCAGAAGGCTGAACGATTTGTCAAAAATAATTTTCCCGCACCCGCAGCAAAATATCCCGGTGACAAAGATGCGCAGGTACTGTATCAGGACAGCCTTAGCCTGATGGTGCGCGCACGTACACAAAAACTACTTGATTCCACCAAGGACACAAAAATTACCTGGTGGGGAACCAGTTATCAGAAATCAAAGGAAAGCGAACTCCTGCTTGGCCTCGATTTACAAGGCGGTATTAACGTAACCCTTGATATTGAACTCGAAGGACTGATCAAGGGACTTGCCAACAATCCCCGCGATCCAAGCCTGGTGAAAGCCATTCAACTGGCCGATCAGAAAAAATTAACCAATGGCGGCGCCAACTTCATTGACCTGTTTGCCCAGGCTTTTGGAGAGGTAAATCCCGGCATAAAACTCGCGCCGCTTTTTGCCAATTCCAACAGGAACAAACTGAAATTTGAATCGTCTGACGGAGACGTGATAAGTTACCTGCACGACCAGGCATCGGCTGGTATGAAGCAAACCTTCCAGGTACTCACGAAACGTATCGATAAATTCGGCGTGTCCCAGCCCAATATTCAGCTGGATGAAAATAAAGGAATCATCAGTGTGGAATTGGCAGGGGCGACCGATCCCGACCGCGTAAGAAAATACCTGCAATCTTCGGCAAACCTTCAATTCTGGGAAGTTTATAATATTTCAGAGTTGTCTAATGCTCTGCAAAATGCAGACAAAGTTTTACAGAAATACCTTAATGGAGTAAAGGACTCTTCCTTATTTGCCAAACAGGATTCAACGGCAGACAGTACGAGCAGTGCTCTCAACAGGAATCCATTTCGCATCATGCGTTTTATTCAGCCTACTCAGGATGCCAAGGGGCAGGTTCGTTATGCGTCTGCACTTGCCACTCCGCTGTTGAAGGATACGTCTGCTATTGACAGTTACCTGAGCATACCTGCTGTACGCAATCAGTTCCCTACCAATTTGAAATTCCTGTGGGGTAAACAGGAGACCGACGATAACGGCAAAGCGTATCCGTATCTGGAACTCTATGCCATTAAAACGATTCCGGGGAATGACAAGGCCAAACTGGAAGGTGAAGTAGTAACAGATGCGAGGCAGGATTATGATCCCGTCAGTGGCGGTGTAGTGGTTGAAATGAGTATGAATAAACATGGCGCCGATGTTTGGGCGAAGATGACGACGGATAATGTCGGTCTTCCGATTGCCATCACACTGGATGATGTGGTTTATTCGGCTCCTTATGTAAACGGCCCGATTACTGGCGGTAATTCCCAGATTTCCATGGGAAATAAAAATACCGGACAAAGTGTTACAGAAGCAAATGATCTCGCCAATATATTGAAAAGCGGTAAACTGAACGCACCAGCCCGTATTGTTCAGGAGCAGGTAGTGGGACCGACTTTGGGCAAAGCAGCTGTTAAAGGCGGCGCCCTGGCTTTCGGTATTTCATTCCTGGTGATTTTCACCCTGATGCTGGTATATTATAATACAGCCGGATGGGTCGCAAATATTGCCCTGATATTAAACCTTCTTTTTACGATCGGCATCCTGAGTGCCATGCATGCAACACTTACAGCGCCAGGTATCGCCGGTCTTGTGCTGACGATTGGGATGGCCGTAGACACCAACGTAATCATATTTGAAAGAATCAAGGAGGAACTGACCAGGGGGAAAAGTTACCAGCTCGCAGTGAATGACGGATACCGGCGTTCTCTGGCACCAGTGCTTGATGCCCACGTCACGACTTTTCTGACTGCAGCTATCCTGGCCTATTTCGGTCTCGGACCCGTGCTTGGTTTTGCAACCACGCAGATGCTGGGTATCTCCCTTTCACTCTTTTGCGGAATCCTGGTATCCAGACTGGTTACCGATTTCTATACTAACAAGAACAGGCATTTTAAATACTTCACACCGATTTCACAAAAGGTTTTTAAGCACGCAAATTTTAAATTCATTGAGTACCGTAAGTATACTTACATGATTTCTGCTGTTGTGCTGGTACTTGGTATTTCTGCCTATATCCATGGATTCCAGAAAGGCGTTGAGTTTTCAGGCGGAAGAAGTTATATCGTTAATTTCCACAAACCATTAAATGAACAGGAAGTAAAAGATGCGCTGAATCTGCAATGGGGAAAATATCCGGAAGTAAAAACTTACGGATCCAACCAGCAATTTGAAATCACTACGGATTACCTGGTGAACAGAGAAGGTTCTGCAGCCGATTCCATTGTGGCGAATAAAATGTATGCGGGCCTTCAGAAATTTTTACCGGCAGGAACCACCGCTCAGGAGTTTACGCATACTAATAAATTTATTCAACAGTCAAAGAAAGTAGGCGCCTCCATTTCGGATGACCTGAAAGCCGGTGCTGTGAAAGCAACGATTTTTGCGCTGATCGCTATTTTCATTTATATATTCATCCGCTTCCGCGATTGGAGATATTCCCTGGGAACTATTGTTGCGTTGCTGCATGATGTACTGGTGGTAATTGCAGTATTCTCTTTCTTACCGGCTGTAGTGCCCTTCCCACTGGAAATTGACCAGCATTTTATTGCAGCCGTTCTTACGGTAATCGGATTTTCCATGAATGATACGGTGATCGTATTTGACAGAATCCGGGAAGACAGTCGAACTTTGCGTGGAAAAACAAAAGCGGAGATTATTAATAAAGCGGTTAATGAAACACTGCCAAGAACCATTATGACCTCACTCACGGTTTTCCTTACCATTCTTATTCTCTTCCTGGTAGGTGGTGAAGTAACCAAAGGATTCGCTTTTGCAATGCTGATTGGTGTTATTACCGGAACCTATTCTTCCATCTTTGTTGCTGCGCCAATCCTGATCGACCTGGCGAAAAAAAGACCATTAGGTGCTGCCGATGCTGATTCAGTAAAACCAGTGCTCAAGAAACAGATTGTTGCTTTAAAGTAGTAAACGCGGAACGCTGAACGCTGAACGCTGAACGCTGAACGCTGAACGCTAAGTAATTTGGAAATATAAAAAAGTAAAACCTCCCGGAATATTCCGAGAGGTTTTTTATTTGTTTTTTACTCTCACTCTAGAGGGAGTTTTAGGCGTTACGCGTTCAGCCTTCTGCGTTCAGCGTTTAAACTGCCCGATGAGAATGCGGATGCCGGTGATGAGCCGGTCTTCCATGATAATGATGAAAACGATTGTGGCTGTAATGATGATGATAGACATGATGATTATGTCTGTAATGTGCATGCCCGTGATAATAATGACCATGGGGATGATGCATATGTGATCTTGGCGGATGATGCAGGGCAGAACCCGGCGGTGGCGGCGGCTGACTGAACACGATTGCCGAGCTAAATAACAGGCAAATAAAAATGGGTACTATTTTCATATTTACGGATTTATTACTTCTAATGCAGTTTTCCTGATTCTTTATATACAAAACGCAGACTCAGGTTATTTCTTGTTTTCCTTATAACGTTTATCGGCTGTGCCGTCTTTTTTGGTATGAACGGTAGCCGGAGGTGATTTAGCTGCGTCCTTATTTGACTTGTACCTCATATCTGCAGTTCCGTCCTTTTTTGTGGGTCCGACGGCAGTAGCCGGTTTTGCAGTTGCTTTTACCGCAGGTTTGGCGGTAGTTACAGTTGCTGGTTTTGCCGATGTTGTAGTTGTTGCAGGTTTCTTAGCTTTGGGTGCTGTAGTTTGCGCAGGGGCAGCCTGTGCATGGGCGTAAACACTAAAACCGATCAGTAGGATAAAGGCAGAGAACATTTTTTTCATGTTGCAGCAAATTTTGTTTAGGTAATTTAAAAAATCAGGCAGGAATCCCCAAATCAAGTTGTCCACGAAAGGGCATTTTAGCCTGAAATTCAACTCTTTAACTGCTGCTTAACCATTTTTGTAATTTTATAGGACAGAAACTATCCCAATTTTGCGTTTTCAATTTTTTTCTTTCATGAGGTCTTCCATGCTTAAATGGCTGGTTCTATCGGCCACGTTGTTAATTGGGCTAATCGTAATCGTGCAGTTATATTGGCTCACGAAGGTTTATTCCTTTGAGCAGAAGCAATTCAACAATAATGTAGTCAAAAGTATCCGGGCGGTTTTTGAAGACCTGGAAATGAACGATAACCCCAACCAGTCCCTTCAGCAGCTTATTCACAATCCGGCCGAGGATTATTATATGTTCAAAGCGGATACAATTCCGGAACAGGATTCCCTTACCCACTTTATCAGGAAAGAATTCAGTGATTTTGATGTATTGACAGATGTGAAACTCGGAGCCTACAGCAGCAGCGCGAAAAAATACGTTTATGAGGACTATATCCCAACTGCTGCATCCGGGTTTCGTGTTACCCCGTATATGGGTCTCCCGGTTTATTCGCAGGAATACGATCATATACTACTTTATTTTCCACACCGTTCCCAGTATATTCTTGGAGAAATGAATTTCTGGATCATCAGCAGCGTCGCGCTTTTCATTGCTTTGATCGGGCTCGCAATCAGCCTGTTTTATTTCTACCGGCAAAAATTCCTGGCAGAAGTGCAAAAGGATTTCGTCAATAATTTCACTCACGAATTCAAAACGCCCCTGGCTGTAATCAGAATTGCGTCCGATGTTCTTGCACAGAATGACATCACTGAGAAACCAGACCGTTTAAAAAGGTATTCTTCCATAATTCAGAGCCAAACCACCCACCTGCAAAACCAGGTCGAAAAGCTGTTGAAATCCGCTTCCGCAGAAAACAAGAAATTCCCGATAGATAAGGAAAATGTAAAACCCGCCCGGCTGATAGAACAGGCCCTGAATAAACTTCAACCCCTGATAGAACAAAAACAGGCACGCGTGGATCTGAAAGTAGATAATTATGAAACAAATATTCACGCAGATGAAGGCCACCTGGAACTTGCAATCATCAATATCCTGGAAAATGCATTGAAATATTCCAACTCACCTCATATCATTGTTGAAACCGGCAAAGAAGAATCCGATTATTTTATTTCAGTAAAGGATAACGGCATCGGCATTGAAAAAAAATATATCAAAGACATATTTAAAAAGTTCTATCGGGTTCCGACAGGAAATGTGCATGATGTAAAAGGCTTCGGTCTTGGATTGAATTTTGTAAAACGAATTGTGGACGGGCACGATGGCAGGATCCGCGTAAAAAGCTTACCGGGTATTGGGACGGAATTCCGTTTACTCATCCCTTTTTAATGACTTATCAAAAGCAATTTTTCAAATGAATACAAAATCAAAAGTGCTACTGGCAGAAGATGACCTCTCACTGGGTTATGTAATCAAGGATAACCTGTCAGATGCAGGATATGAAGTGGTGCTTTGTGCCGATGGTCAGGCAGCCATTGACAAATTCGGTAAAGAAAGTTTTGATATTTGCCTGCTCGATGTGATGATGCCCAACAAGGACGGCTTTGCCGTGGCAAAAAAAATCCGCCAGCAAACAGACCAGGTTCCTATTTTGTTTATTACCGCGAAATCCCTGGAAGAGGACCGTATACACGGGTTTGAAGTAGGCGCGGATGATTATATCGTTAAGCCTTTCAGTATGCAGGAACTGCTTTTACGCATCGATGTATTTTTGCGGAGAACAAAAAAAATGTATTCCGAAAAACCACTGAGCTTTCAAATCGGAAAAATGAAATTCTCTTTTAGTGATCTCAGATTATCAGTTGGCGGAACTGCTTACAATATGACCCAAAAAGAAGCCGAACTTCTTTTATTCTTGTGCGAACATCCTAATCGCATACTCAAAAGAGAAGAAGTGCTGTTGAACGTATGGGGCAAAGACGATTATTTCCTGGGAAGAAGCATGGATGTTTTTATTACCAAACTCAGGAAATATTTCAAAGGAGATACCACGGTTCATATTGAAACAATACATGGTATGGGATTCCGTTTAAATGCCACCGTTCATTGATCAAATCTGAAGGATCTTTTTTCATAAAATTCACATGTCACTAAAACCCTTCGTACTTATTTTTTTTACCGTTTGGATGAATCTGGTAACCGCACAGGTTCATTCAGATAGTTTGAGAATTAACCTCGACAGCGCAGAAAGATTATTCCTCAGCGGAAATTTTTTACTCCTGGCTCAGAAATATAATATCCAGGCCCAGAAAGCACAGGAAATTCAGGCAAAGCTGTATCCCAACCCAAACCTTTCGGTTTTTTACAGTTTATATAATACACAAACTAAAAAAATCTTCCCTGTCGGCTCCGGAACCAGTGGCGGAGAATTGTCGGGACAGCTTTCACAACTGGTTTATCTCGCAGGACAAAGAAATAAACAGGTACGGATCGCAGAAGCGAATACGCGTTTAGCTGAATACCAATTTTACGATCTGATACGCACTCTGAAATATACCCTGCGCACAGATTTTTATAATATTTATTACCTGCTCCATTCCGCTTCTGTTTATGACGAAGAAATTAAATCATTGCAACAGGTAGTGAATGCTTTCGAACAACAGGAAGGCAAAGGATATATTTCGGAGAAGGAAGTGATCCGGATCAAGGCACAGTTATATACCCTGCTTGGTGAATATAATAGCCTCCTCAGCCAGATTAACGATCAGGAGAGTGAGTTGAGGCTGGTACTGCAGGTAAAGAATTCATTCATCCTGCCTGAACTGGATTCCGCGAAACTGGAATCATTTAGTCCGGCCACTTATTCTCTGGCAACCCTCCTGGATTCGGCTTATAAAAACCGGTCCGATTTATTAATCGCCAGAACTACTGTTGAAGCCAGTAAGCTCAATTATAATTACCAGAAAGCATTGGCCGTTCCCAATCTCACCCTGACGTTGGCTTATGATCAGCAGGGAAGTTATATCAATAACCTAACGAGTCTGGGTGCCGCTATCGATCTGCCATTCTTTAACCGGAACAAAGGAAATATCCTGACTGCAAAAATCATGACGGATGCAAATAGTGCCCTGCAGCAAAACACCGAAGCGACGGTACAGGAAAATGTTTCGCACGCGTTGGAAAAAGCATTCGCGAACGATAAAATGTACCGGACCATCGATCCGAAATTTTTAAAAGACTTTGATCATATGTTACAGGAAGTACTGATCAACTATGAAAAGAGAAACCTCACCCTGCTGGATTTCCTTGATTTTTATGAGTCCTACAAAGACAATATTCTTTCTTCAAACAATATTCAGTATAACCGGATCAGTGCTTTTGAAGACATTAACTATTATACCGGAACCGAATTCTATCAACCTTAATATCCTGCCAGAATATGCAATCCCGATGCAACCTCAAAACCGTTTCTCTTGCTATACTCATTCTGCTGGCCTTTTCTTCCTGTCAAAATAAACCCGTGCAGATGGAAGAAAAAAAGGGATATGTGTTGCCCGATTCACTTTTAAAAACAATTGAAATTGACAGTGTCAGCAGTTCAAGGGTGATGAATACGCTTACTTTGACAGGAAAAGTCGATTTCAATGAGGACAATGTGATAAAAATGTTTCCGACTGTCAGCGGACAGGTATCAGAGATCAAAGTAATGCCGGGCGACTATGTAAAACAAGGACAGATTCTGGCGGTGATCAGAAGTTCGGATATGGCAGGCTATAGTAATGATTTTATAACTGCTAAATCCAATCTGGAAATAGCCAGAAAATCGCTGGACGCCGCAAATGATATGTATAAAAGCGGTCTCGCTTCCCAAAGGGATCAGCTGGCAGCCGAGGAAGGATACAACCAGGCCCAATCCGCTTTTGAAAAAGCTAAACGCGTCTTGAATCTGAATGGGGGAAGTATGACGGGTGAATACATATTAAAATCACCTATTAACGGATTTGTGGTGGACAGGCAGGTCAACAACAATATGATGATCCGGTCAGATAATTCAACAGCATTGTTTACTATTTCTGATCTGAAGAATGTCTGGGTAATGGCAAATGTTTATGAGTCCAATATCTCGAATGTAAAAATGGGTGACAGTGTGAATATTACAACGCTCTCCTATCCGGGAAAAATATTCCGGGGCCGGATCGATAGGGTCATGAACGTACTGGATCCTGCCAATAAGGTAATGAAACTCCGGATCGTATTGGCAAATCCGGGATACCTGCTAAAACCGGAAATGTTTGCCAGCGTGGTTGTAAATACAACTGAAAATAAAAATATGGTGAGCATCCGGTCGCGTGCATTGATCTTTGATCATAGCCAGTATTATGTGCTGGTGTATAAATCTCCATCTAATATTACTATCCGGCCGGTACAGGTACAAAGTACCGTTGGTGACCACACATTTATTTCTGAAGGGCTGACCGAAGGCGAACGTCTGATTGGGACCGAAGCCTTGTTAATTTACCAGGAACTGAATAGTTAGTATAAACCGCATTTGATGAACAAGTCACTTAAAACTATCCTGGCCTTTTCACTAAAAAATAAATATTTTATTTATTTCGCGACGATCATCCTGGTGATTTACGGGTTGATCACATTCGTCAATATGCCGATTGAAGCATTTCCGGATGTTACTAATACAGAGATCACGGTTATTACACAATGGCCGGGTAGAAGCGCGGAAGAAGTAGAAAAATTTGTAACCATACCGCTTGAAATCGCATTGAACCCTGTAAACCGGAAAACCAGCCTCCGCTCTACCAGTATATTCGGATTATCCGTAGTGAAACTGATATTTGAAGATGAGGTACAGGATACTTATGCACGTACCCAGGTAAATACCATGATACAAAGCGTGGAACTGCCTGATAATATTAAGCCGCAGGTACAACCTCCTACGGGTCCTACTGGTGAGATATTCCGTTATACGCTGGTGAGCTCTTTCCGTGATCCAAAAGAGCTAAAAACTTTACAGGACTGGACAGTAGACCGGGAACTGCGTTCCGTTCCGGGCATCGCAGATATTGTAAGTTTTGGAGGCACCGTAAAATCATATGAAATTCAATTGAATCCACAGAAGATTACGGGATTGGGCATCACCCCGCTCGATGTTTATACTGCGGTAAACAAAAGTAATATCAACATCGGGGGAGATGTCATCAAGAAAAACAACCAGGCCTATATTGTCCGCGGTATCGGTTTGCTGAATGATATCAATGAGGTAAAAAATATTTTTATTACCAACGTAAATGGCCTGCCCGTGCTGGTTAAGGATGTGGCTGATGTGCAGGTTTCCGGATTACCCAGACTGGGAGAAGTTGGAAGAGCAGATGCCATTGACAGTAATAAAATACGCAGAATAACTGATGTGAACGATGCAGTCGAAGCCATCGTTCTGATGCGTAAAGGTGAGAACCCGGATAAAGTTATCCAGGCATTGAAATTAAAAATCCTGAAGCTGAATGATCGCGTTCTTCCTCCGGATGTAAAAATTGTTCCATTTTACAACCGCGAAGAACTGATCCACTATGCATCCCACACGGTGATGCACAATCTGATTGAAGGTATACTGCTCGTAACCCTGATCGTTTCGCTGTTTATGTTCAACTGGCGGACCACCCTTATCGTATCGATCATCATTCCGCTTTCGTTATTATTTGCGTTCATCTGTCTGCATTTTATGGGCATGTCTGCGAACCTGCTTTCACTGGGCGCTATTGATTTCGGCATCATTATCGACGGAGCGGTCGTGATGGTTGAAGGATTATTTGTTATGCTGGATCAGCAGGCCAGAACTATTGGGATGGATCGCTTCAATAAGCTCGCCAAGATGGGTATGATCAAGAAAAAAGGTGCCGAACTTGCGAAAGCCATTTTCTTTTCAAAAGTCATTATTATTACGGCCCTCCTTCCGATTTTTTCATTTCAGAAAGTTGAAGGAAAACTTTTTTCTCCGCTTGCTTATACACTGGGTTTTGCATTATTAGGGGCCCTGATTTTTACACTTACGCTGGTACCTGTACTGGTAAATGCATTGTTAAATAAAAATGTCAGAGAGAAACATAATCCATTTACTGATCTTCTCACCGGATGGGCCATGTTCGGCTTCAGGTTCGTATTTAAAAATAAAAAACTAGCCTTAGGTGTCTCAACTGCGTTCGTTGTGATCGGTCTCTATGCATTCAAATTTCTCGGAACAGAATTTCTTCCGGAACTCAATGAAGGATCTCTTTGGGTAAGGGCCACCATGCCTTACAGCATAGCCCTGGACAGGTCGGTACAGGTTTCCAATCAGATGCGTGGAATCATGATGCAATTCCCCCAGGTCAGAAAAGTAGTTTCACAAACGGGTCGACCAGATGATGGAACGGATGTCGCCGGATTTTATAACAATGAATTTGATGTTTCATTATATCCTCAAGAAGACTGGAATCCAAAAATTTCCAAAGATGAACTGATTGAGCAAATGCGTAAAGCGTTGTCGGCCGTTCCCGGAGCCGAACTGAATTTCTCACAGCCCATCATGGACAATGTGGAAGAAGCCGTATCGGGAGTAAAAGGTTCTATCTGTGTCAAAATTTTCGGCGATTCACTAAACTATATGGAATCCAAATCAGACGAGGTTGACAATATTCTCAAAACCGTTAAAGGGATAACCGATCTGGGTGTGATCCGAAATATCGGTCAACCTGAGCTGGATATAGATCTGGATCAGAGCCGCATGGCCCTGTACGGGGTGTCTACTGCTGATGCGAATGCCGTTATTGAAATGGCTATCGGTGGTAAAGCAGCAACAGAATTATATGAAGGCGTTCGTCATTTTGATGTGCGTATACGTTTTCCGGAAGCTTTCAGAAAAACAGATGACGATATTGGAAATTTACTGGTTCCTACTTCTTCCGGATCAAAAGTCCCGGTGAAGGAAATTGCTACCATCACACAAAAAACAGGTCCCTGTTTGATTTTCAGGGATGACAATGAAAGATATTCTGCTATTAAGTTTTCTATTGAAGGAAGGGACATGGGTTCTGCCATTGCAGAGGCACAGGAAAAAGTGGAGGAGCAGGTAAAGCTGAAAAAAGGTTATAGTATGGTTTGGCAGGGAGATTTCGAGAACCAGCAAAGAGCATCCAAACGACTGGTGGAAGTTGTACCAATCAGTCTGCTCCTTATTTTTCTTTTATTGTTCATCATGTTTGGAAATCTGAAAGATGCCGGACTGGTATTCCTGAATGTTCCATTTGCAGTAGTCGGAGGAGTTATGGCATTATTAATAACAGGAACAAATTTCAGTATTTCTGCAGGAATCGGTTTTATTGCTCTATTCGGAATCTGTATCCTCGAAGGGGTACTGTTGACCACAGCTTTCAAACAAAACCTGGAAAGGCTACGCGGGGAGAATCCTTTATTTACCGCAGTTAAAAGGGGAGTGAATTCATTGATTCGTCCGGTCCTGATGACCGCTTTTATGGCAACCATTGGTTTGTTACCTGCGGCATTGTCAACCGGTATCGGATCAGAAAGTTCCCGTCCGCTGGCCCGTGTAGTAATTGGCGGACTGATTTGCGCGACGATCTTTTCCCTGTTGATATTCCCGGTTGTTTTCTTCCTTTCTTACAGAAATGTCGACACCAGGCACCAGGGAGAAAATGACGATGCCAATACAGGCTTAAAGCTTAAAGCTTAAAGCGTAAGGCCAAATATTGTCAATTAGCAAGTAGGAATATGTAAAACGGTTTTACGCTTTAAGCTTAATGCTTTGGTCTTATACTGCGAATGAGGTCCCGCAACCACAGGTTTTTGAAGCATTGGGGTTGTTAAAACTGAATCCCCGTGCATTGAGTCCGTCCTCCCAGTGAATTTCCATGCCAGCAAGGTAAATACTATGAGACGGATTCATGACAAATGAAAGATCGCCGGATTCAAAGAGCTGATCAACCTCCTGTTTTTTATCAAATCCCAATATGTATGAGAGGCCGGAGCAACCACCACCTTTGACTCCGATGCGAAGAAAATTATCTTTGTCGAACCCGGGTTCATTCATTAAACGCCTGATCTCTTTTACCGCCTGTACGCTGAACTGAAGGGGAGATTCAGTTGCTGTTTCTACTAAAGATTCCATAATCAAGTTTGAATCACAAATTTACGCTTTTTACGTCTAAAAGCATAGTATGTAAGGCGTGCGTAATACATTAAGCGAAAGCTAAGAGAATACCTTTTTCGCCTCAAAGCTCAACGCATCTGAAACGATATTGTGGAGTGATGCTTTTGGATTCTGCATGACCATTTCCAGCAGGGCTTTGTTGAGATCCTGACCGCTGGCTGATGCAGGCAGAAAGGAAGCCACCTGATTTATAATGAGCATGTTTTGTTCCTTGAGATTCCGGATAGCATCCCAGGCTTCCGGACTGACGTAGATTTGCTGGGTAATATTATGATCAAATTCCTGACGGATAGTCTGTACCAGCAGGTGTTGCATTTCCGGCACATTTAATCCGGGTTGGTTGGTGCGGCTGATCAGGTTGGGCAGAGCGATTCGGTCTGCCAGTATAATTAATCTTTCATATGCCTGCAATTTTAGCGGTATGGTGGCCACTGTTGCCTCAGGTTTGACATTCAGCATTCCCTGTTTGGCCTGTTTCCGCTGGATCCAGAAAATATAAGCCAGGGCTCCGGCAAGTATTACGGCAATTGCGATCGAAATATACATTTCATTGTCTGTCATCTTCAACAATTTACTTGTAAACGAAAATACGTAAAGCAATATTTCTAACTCTTTAAATAATTGTATTCCGCAGAACAAAAATTCGGGTACTTTGCCAAAGCTTGAAACTGATCCATGGAGAAAAAAATATACACCGATTCAGGAATTGAAATTGGGCCATTGTATAAACGGGAGGATGCAGGTACTGACCCTGAAAATCCGGGTGAATTTCCATTTACACGGGCTATCCGGCCAGAAATGTACCGATCGAAACTCTGGACCATGCGGCAATATGCCGGTTTTAGCACAGCATCTGAAAGCAATAAAAGATATCACTACCTTTTGGGACAAGGTGTTTCCGGATTGAGTGTCGCATTCGACCTGCCCACCCAGATCGGGTATGACAGTGATCATGCACTCGCCGAAGGGGAAGTCGGAAAAGTGGGCGTGGCGATCGACTCCATTCGTGATATGGAAGAGTTGTTTGCGGGTATCACCCTGGAAAAAATTACCACTTCAATGACGATAAATGCCACTGGTTTTATACTGCTGGCATTTTATGTTGCCCTGGCGAAACAACAGGGTGCGGACCTGAAAAAAATCTCAGGCACTGTTCAGAATGATATTTTAAAAGAATATACGGCAAGAGGTACATATATCTATCCGCCAAAACCATCCATGCGTATCATCACGGATATTTTCGAGTGGTGCGGCAGGGAGTTGCCAAAATGGAATACTATTTCAATTTCGGGTTATCATATCAGGGAGGCCGGAAGTACGGCAGTTCAGGAAATCGCATTCACCCTGGCTAACGGCAAAGCATATGTGAAATCTGCCATTGAAAAAGGATTAGACATCAATGTATTTGGAAAAAGACTTTCTTTTTTCTTTAATGCTCACAATAATTTATTTGAGGAAGTCGCAAAATTCCGCGCTGCCAGGCGAATGTGGGCTCGCATCATGAAAGGGTTGGGTGCCACAGATCCACAGGCTATGATGCTACGATTCCATGCGCAAACCGGAGGAAGTACCTTAACAGCGCAACAGCCGATAAATAACATTGCCCGGGTAACTATTCAGGCGCTTTCAGCCGTTCTTGGCGGAACCCAGTCTTTACATACCAACGGCTATGATGAAGCGCTGGGTCTTCCCACTGAGGAAGCGGCTGCCATCGCTTTACGCACTCAACAGATCATTGGATTTGAAAGCGGTGTCACGGAAACGGTTGATCCCATGGGAGGAAGTTATTTTATAGAATCCATGACAAATTCTGTAGAGGAAGCTGCCTGGGAACTCATTCGCAGAATTGATGAGATGGGTGGCAGCGTGGAAGCGATCGAACTGGGATTTATTCAGAATGAAATTGCAAAGAGCGCGTATGAACATCAACGTAATGTGGAAACGAATGAGAAAATTATTGTCGGTGTCAATGCCTTCGTATCTCAGGAAAAAGACTACACCAAGGCTTTCAGGATTGATGATTCCATCCGGAAAATTCAAACAGACAAATTAACCGCCCTGAGAAGAGAAAGGGACCCCGCCCGATGCGATCATATTCTTCAGCTTTTGAACGACCAGGCAGCCTCTGGTGAAAATCTGATGCCAACTGTTATACAGGCTGTTGAGGCGAAATGCACGCTGGGCGAAATCGCAGATACATTGCGGGAAGTATTTGGGGAATACAAGGGTTAATTGTTAATTGTCAATTGTTAATTGTCAACTTAAATTTGTCAATTGGTAATTAACAATTGACAATTAATAATCATCTAGTTTCCCAATGGTGTTGCATCCATCAATACCACTTTTATCAAGGTTGGTGCTGAAATGGCGCTTGTAAGATTGGAACCGTCTGCGGCCCTTAAATCAATTGTAACAGAACCGGTTGTATGAAGCGATCCGTAGGCAACCCCCTGAAATACTTCGGGCATAGCTTCATATGTAGGATCAGTGCTTGTCGGGGAATCAAAGGAAAGATAAGTGACCACTCCTCCATTCAAATCAATCGCCTGGGTTAATTCCGGAACTGATAGCGAGGTATAGAAATAAACGGTACCATCCGGATCAGTACCTTGCGCCCATTGGTTGGCCTGCACGGTATAGACCGCGGAAAAAACCTGATTAACCGTAGGGTAATTGTACGTTTTGGTACAACCGGAGAATGTTAAAATGGCAAATGCAGATAATAAGGCGATTTTCATATTGTTGGTTTTTGAACGATTCACATAATTGACTTTGACCGGCAAAAATAGTTTAATCAGAAAAAAGAAATACAGCCTATTTTCATATAATCATTCCTTTAACATATGCAATCTTTTCTAAAAGATCTCTTTACGAACCAGGAATATGACGAGAAGAATTTCTTTCTGATAGCCGGGCCCTGCGTTGTGGAATCCGAAGAACTGCTAAATACCGTGGCTTCGAAAGTTTCTTCACTTTGTGCAAAAATGGGCATTCCCTATATTTTCAAAGCCTCATACCGGAAAGCCAACCGTACAAGTGGTGGTTCTTTTACCGGAATCGGCGATGAACATGCTTTGGCGTTGGTTCAAAAAACCGGCCAGAAATTTAATTTACCGACAACATCTGACATACATGCCCATGATGAAGCGGCTCCTGCAGCGGCTTTCGTTGATGTACTGCAGATTCCAGCTTTTCTCTGCAGGCAAACGGACCTGCTGATTGCCGCGGCGGAAACGGGGAAAGTTATCAACGTTAAGAAGGGACAGTTTCTCAGCGGCCCTGCCATGAAATTTGCGGCAGAAAAAATCAGAAAAGCCGGTAATGATAAAATAATATTTACGGAGCGGGGTACTACATTCGGATACCAGGATCTCGTGGTAGACTATCGAAATATCCCCTGGATGCAGGAACAGGGCGTGCCCGTCGTAATGGATTGCACACATTCATTGCAGCAACCCAACCAGACAACGGGAATAACCGGAGGAAATCCGAAATTGATAAGTACTGTTGCGATGGCAGCCATCGCAGCCGGAGCGGATGGATTATTCATCGAAACACATCCCGATCCGGCGCATGCGTTAAGCGACGGCGCTACCATGCTGCGTCTAGATTTATTGGAAGAACTGTTGGTAAAGCTGGTGAAGTTGAGAAAGGCAGTTGTTTAATTTCAATGACGGTAACTGAAGATTTGAAATTGCTTTAAGCTTTAGGCTTTTAGCTTTAAGCTTTAAACGGATTTCGTTTTGCAGCAGTGATATACCTTTTAATATTCATCCAGAAAGCCAGGATAAAATAAACGATAAGCGGAGATCCCATCGTAAGAAAGGAAACATAAATAAACCAGGTTCTTATCCGTGAAGTGGCGATCCCTAAACGGTCTCCAATGGCAGTACAAACACCGAACACCTGCCATTCAATGAATTGCTTCATCCTATTCATATGCAAATCTAAAAAAAATAGACTAAAACAGCAAGCGCTTGCTTAGGCAATAAGGCAATTATTTGGTAAATTTGCGTTCGGAAAATCTTCTCTTCCACCCCAATAATTAAAATTCGACGATCATGGTTTTCGACCTGGATTTAATAAAGAAAGTTTATGATGAAATGCCCTCCAAAATCGCGGCTGCGAAGAAATTAACAGGAAAGGCCCTCACGTTATCTGAAAAAATTCTATACTCACACCTTTACTCGAAAACTATCAGGGATTATGCCCGGGGCAAGGACTACGTTGATTTCGCTCCGGATCGGGTGGCAATGCAGGATGCCACTGCGCAAATGGCGCTACTCCAATTCAGTACCTGTGGACGTGATCGTGTAGCTGTTCCTTCCACCGTACACTGTGATCATCTGATACAGGCCAAAACAGGGGCAAAAACGGACCTGTCCACAGCATTGGATGTCAATAAGGAAGTATACGATTTCTTATCTTCTATCTCTAACAAATACGGCATCGGCTTTTGGAAACCTGGAGCAGGTATTATCCACCAGGTCGTGCTGGAAAATTATGCATTCCCCGGTGGGATGATGATTGGAACAGATTCTCATACGCCAAATGCCGGTGGGCTTGGCATGATTGCTATAGGCGTGGGCGGCGCAGATGCCGTGGATGTAATGGCCGGGCTCGCCTGGGAGCTAAAGATGCCTAAACTGATCGGCATTAAGCTTACCGGACGCCTAAATGGCTGGACCTCCCCGAAAGATGTTATATTGAAAGTTGCAGGCATCCTGACTGTAAAAGGAGGCACGGGCGCTATAGTGGAATATTTTGGCGATGGTGCAGACAGTCTGAGCGCCACGGGCAAAGCTACAATATGCAATATGGGTGCTGAAATCGGCGCCACCTGTTCACTTTTTACCTACGATGCAAAAATGTCGGCCTACCTGAAGGCAACAGAACGTGAAGAAGTGGCCATACTTGCAGATAAAATCAAAGATTGCCTACGCCCGGATCCTGAAGTTTATGCAAATCCGGCCAGCTATTATGATCAGTTGATTGAAATAAACCTGGATGAACTGGAACCCCATGTGAACGGACCCTTCACACCGGATCTTGCCTGGCCCATTTCGAAATTTGCGGAAGCCGTTAAAAATAATCAATGGCCCGAAAAACTCGAGGTTGCGCTTATCGGTTCCTGTACCAACTCTTCTTATGAAGATATCAGCCGTTCAGCGTCCGTTGCCAAACAGGCGATCGAGAAAAACCTGGACACCCGTGCTGAATTTACCATCACGCCGGGCAGCGAACTCGTTCGCTTCACCATTGAGAAAGATGGTTTCCTGAAAACATTCGAAAAAATCGGCGGCGTGGTGTTGGCCAATGCCTGCGGCCCTTGTATCGGTCAATGGGCACGCCATATAGACGATCCAAACCGAAAGAATTCGATCATTACTTCTTTTAACCGGAATTTTGCCAGGCGCAACGACGGACTTGCCTCCACACATGCATTTGTGGCATCTCCTGAAATTGTAACCGCGTTCGCGATTGCAGGAGATCTTACTTTCAATCCTTTAAAAGATAAATTGAAAAATAGAAACGGTGAGTCCGTCATGCTGGATGAACCATCCGGATTTGAACTTCCCCCAAAGGGTTTTTCCGTTGATGATCCCGGTTACCTTCCGCCGGCAGAAGATGGTAGTAAACTTAAAGTAATAGTAAAACCTGACTCTCAAAGGCTGCAATTGCTGGAACCCTTCAAACCCTGGGAAGGCATTGATCTCAAAGGATTGCGCGTTCTCATCAAAGCAAAGGGAAAATGTACTACCGATCATATTTCAATGGCAGGACCCTGGCTAAAATTCCGTGGCCACCTGGATAATATTTCAAACAATATGCTGATTGGTGCAGTGAATTATTTCAACGAAAAAACGGACTCTGTTAAAAATCAGCTGACTGGCGAATATGGTCCGGTTCCGGCAACAGCCCGTGCTTATAAGGCGGCTGGTATTGGAAGTATTGTAGTGGGTGATGAGAACTATGGAGAAGGCTCTTCCCGTGAACACGCAGCCATGGAGCCACGTCACCTGGGTGTACGGGCAATACTTGTGCGTTCCTTTGCACGTATTCATGAAACGAATCTGAAAAAGCAGGGTATGCTCGCGCTGACATTTGCGAACAAAGCAGATTACGATAAGATACTTGAAGATGATATGGTTGATATTATCGGACTGACCCATTTTACCCCTGGCCAATCCTTAACACTGGTCATTCACCACCTCCACGGCGATCCTGAAGAAATCCTGGTGAACCATACTTATAATGAATCACAGATAGAGTGGTTCAAAGCGGGTGGTGCTTTAAATGTCATCCGTTCCGAATTTGCCAATTAAGAATGGCTACCATCCAAGCAATCATCAATAAATACCGGAAAGAACCGGGTTGGAGATCGCTGCTGATATTATGTTTGCTGATTATCGGTATCCGTATTTTATTTACCGTTCTCATGGGCATCATGCCGCAGGATGCTTATTACGATTTCTACGCCCAGCACCTGGACCTCTCTTATTACGATCATCCGCCAATGATCGCTTACCTGCTGCGGCTTTTCACAACCATTTTTGGTAAAAATGTATTTGCAGTGAAACTGGCGGACACAACTGTTACGTTGCTGACTATTATTTCCTTTTATGGGCTGGCGAAAAAATTCCTCAGTGAAAATAAAGTGCTGATCGGAACCATCCTCCTGCTTTCCACCTTCATGGTTAGTATTCTTTCATTAGTCTCCACGCCGGACGTACCTCTGATGTTGTGCTGGACCCTTAGTTTAAATTTTCTTTATGAAGCCATTTGGAACAGAAAAAATATTTATTGGATATGGGCAGGTATCATGACCGGCTTAAGTTTTGATTCGAAATACACTGCGGTTTTTATACTCATCGGCCTGATCGGTTTTTTATTGATTTCCAAACCTTACCGTAAACTTCTTTTTTCACGGTGGCTGATTTTGTACCTGCTCTGTTTTGCTGTCACGATCCTACCGGTCGTTATCTGGAATGTAAGAAATAAATTTGCTTCATTTAAATTTCAATCGGAAGGTCGTGTTAAAGAGGGGATTGAATTTGATCCATCCGGATTCGCAGGTGTCATTGGCCATCAGTCCGCTATCCTGTTACCCATACTTTTTTTTTCTTTAGTATATTTTATTTACCGTTTCTGCCGCAAATATGGTTTCCGGCTTGCGCGCATTCGGGCTGACCAGTTATATCTGCTTTGTTTTTTTATTCCTCTCTTTGTCGGTTTTTTTTTCTTGTCATTTTTTTACTGGGTTAAAATAAACTGGATGATGCCTGCCTACATCACCGGTATTATCTGGGTGTGCAGATTCTGGAATATAAGATGGTTGCGCTATCAATTGGTTATTTCCGTTGCCGTTCACCTTGCTATGGCGATTGAAATTATATTTTATGTTGTCCCCGTCCGCTCCGACGACACCTGGTTTGGATGGTCGGAATTTTCCGCTCAGGTTGAAACCAGGCGCAAACAATTCCCGGATGCATTTATTTTTTCTTCCGATGATTATAAGACATCTGCGGTACTTAATTTCTTTCTGAAGGAAATGGTTTATTCAAAAAATGTGGTGGGACAAAGAGCCCTTCAATTTGATTATGTAGGGACTAATCTGAAGACGTTGGAGGGCAAGGATGCTATTTATATTGATTCAAATCCCCGGTTTGATAACCTTGAAAATGAGAATGAAAATATCCCATCCTTTTATTATAACTATTTCGACCGGATCATTCCGCTGGGTCCGATACTTATTGAGAAAAATGGAAGAGTTGAAAGAAAATTCTCAGTATTTCTTTGCAAGAATTATCATTACGTTAAATGAACCTGAAATACCCCGTTGATAAATATTTTTATCAAGTTAAGTTTATAAGCAGGCAATTCCATTTATATATTTTGCGTTAGGTTTTGAGTCTACGGCTGATGGCTTAAAATATTATATTTCGTCCCAGAATAATGAAATATCCATTGAAATACCTGCCTTGTTTACTAGGAATGGCTTTATTTCTTGCCTGTTCCGGTCCAAAAAAGACGAGTTCTTCAAAAGAAGAATTACAAACCCTGCCCGAACTTCCACTTTCTGAGTTAGATATCCCCATTAAAATTGCGGCAGCACCGATGCTGGCAAAAGCCGAGAAACTGGTACCATCGGAATTCACCTCAGATGCCTGGCCGCAATTCATGCAACCTTCCTGTGATTTCCGTTATAAATATCGTTTTGTGAGAACTGCCCTGCAAGTGTCCTGCGTCAATAATATTTTTAGCATCCGTTTTGGCGGAAACTACCAGGTGAGCGGAAGCAAATGTTTATGTACGGCGGGTATTCCAGTGACACCCTGGATTTCGGGAAATTGTGGTTTTGCACCGCAACCCCTCCGAAAAGTAAATATGGCTATCAGCACTAACCTGCAATTTCTTCCCAACTATACGATTCATTCTGCAACCGCCATCAACCAGATACAACCTGTGGATAAATGTGCGGTTTCCATTTTTTCAAGCGATATCACCCAACTGGTAATGGACAGTATCCGCTCCTCGCTGGCTGCATTCACGTCTGCTACGGATCAGACCATTGCGGGATTGAGTTTTGCAAAATTCGTATCACAATTGAAAGACAGCAGTTACCGGAAAATTGCCATTGGGAAATATGGATATTTCCTCCTCAATCCAACAGCCTTCCGCATAGGCCAGTTGAATTATGTAAAAGATAGTTTTGTCATTTCACTGGGAGTTTCCTGCAAACCACTTTTCAGTTCGGATCCGGTCAATCATATTCCGGTTCCCGCCTTCCTGCCTGCCCTGTTACAAACGGAGAGCCGCAGCGGTGTGCGACTGTATATGAACATGAATTACGACTATGAGTTCCTTTCAAAAACTTTACACGACAGTCTCTATAATAAAGTTTTTGAGGTGAAAGGAAGAACGATTGTCGTAAAAGATGCAAGTATCCACGGAATTGATAACCACCAGATAGAACTTCGGGTTGATTTTGCCGGAAGCAATCACGGTAGCATTTTTCTTCGGGGTACTCCCATAATGGATTCTGCAAAACAAACTCTGGGAATTCCTGATATTCGATATTCTTTGGAGGGTGAAGACCTGGCTTTGAAAATAGGAAGGAGTCTTTTCAGAAATAAAATCCGCAAAACGATCCAGGGGAAATCTTACCTTGATATATCAGCTTTTCTTATCGCCAATAAAGCCATGATCGATCAACTGTTGAACAGGGAATGGGTCCCTGGCGTTTACTCTTCCGGTTACATGAAGGAAGCTAAAATCATTGGTATGTTGGTGACTAAGCAAAACATTCAGTTACAGGTATTTATAGCAGGTGAGCTAAAAGTATTGGGCGGCAACCTTTAACATAAGATTTACGTCTTTTGATAAACATGAAGTGGTTGCGCTATTAACTTCACCTTCGCAAAAGGCCTTAAGACCATTGATAAACGGTAACCACCACATTAGCGCTTTAATTGCCGGATGCAGGCAAAACGACCGCGCCAGCCAGAAGGAGTTGTATGAATTCCTGAAGGGATATGCCATGAAAATTTGTTATCGTTATCAACATAATCAATACCAGGTTGAAGAAATCGTAAATGAGGGCTTCACGAAATTTTTTAAAAACATCCACCAGTTTGATGAGAACAGGCATTTGGAGATTTCCATGGCCCTGAAAGGTTGGTTTAAGCGCATTCTGGTAAATACATGTATTGATTATTACCGAAAAAATTCCTCCTACCTCCACGGTCAGACGCTGTCTGAAGAAACAGAAAAAATTGCTGATCACGGGGAAACCGGATTGGATAAACTGTCGTATAAAGAAATCATCGAAGCGATCCGTTTATTATCCCCCGCTTACAGAACGGTGTTTAATCTGTTCGTTATAGAAGGGATGTCGCACGAAGAAATTGGTAAACATTTGGGAATATCCGTGGGTGCTTCCAAATCGAATTTGTCTAAAGCAAGGGAAAACCTACGAAAGATATTGACAAAAAAAGCAGATGTGAAAACATATGTCGAACCTATCTGATAAAGAAATAGACCGGCTAAGCAGGGAAGCGGCGGATTCTTATGAACCCGACGATTCCTTTCTGTCCTGGAGCAGGCTCGAGCAAAAGCTTACTCAGCAGATGCCAGAGCGACCGCCTGACGGTTTTCGCTTTGGCAGGTTAAATCCCTATATATGGGGTTCGGCCATCATACTACTCGCAGGAGCATCTTTTTTCCTAATTAAAAACAATTTTTATAGCCAACATTCTACACGAAACAATCAGACGCTGAGCCAACCCGTTTCTTCTTCCGCTACTGATGATAAACAGGCAGGCGGGAATACTATTCATCTGGATAGTGTTTCTTCTGCCGCCACTTCGATTGCACCAGGAAAGAAAAATGAATCCGTTTCGAAACCGTTACCTGCAACGCCGGATGCGAATGGTAAAAATGTTCCAACTGTTTCTGGTTCCGGTCAATCAAAAACCAAAGGCCGGCATACAGAAACGGTTTCTGGTTCAAATGGGAATGAAATATCCGGAACCCTTGCAAAAAATTCAACGATATTATCCCATGCAAATTCAGATTATACCCGGACACTGAAAAAAGGGAATGGATCAAAAACCATTATACCGCGATCTGCGCTGGCCGAAGGCTCGCTTACATCATCCGGCATTTTGAATGCGGAGAACAAAATGAATGCGGATGAAACAGACATTTCACAAACGCAAAATGGGATAACCAATAAGGGCAATCAACAAATTAGAAAACATATTGGATTACCACACGTCATCAATACGGGAGGAGGTCTAGTTAAAGTTTCAGGAAATGATTCCATGATGAACCTGCTTGCCCGGTCAAAAACACCGATTCATCCTAAATCACTTCATCTGAACCGTTCCCTGAATATTGGATTTGCTTTCGGACCGGATTACACAAATGCAGGTGGAATCGCAAATAACCAGATTGGAAATAATATCGGGCTTACCATTGGCTATTATCTGACGAGCAAACTTTCCATCAACACCGGTATTATTTATTCAAATAAATTTTACTGGTCGAATGCACACAATTATTTCTTCCAACCTACTACCAATATTTTGCCGGTTGCTTATGCGAGAACATTTGCAGCCCCCGCACCAATTGATTATATCAATGGATCCTGTAATATCTGGGAACTCCCACTGACCCTGCGCTATGATTTTGCGCATCATAATAAAACAAAGTTTTTCGCCAATGCCGGTCTTTCTTCTTATTTTATGATGAAGCAGACATATATTTATTTTTTGCACAGTGGCCAGAATCCGTTGGCTTTTAAGGTCACCGACAATCAACAGGTAAACTACTGGTTTGGTATAGCCGACCTCTCCGTGGGATTTGAAGCTGAGATCGGAAAAGGATTTTCCTTCCAGGCGGAACCTTTTCTTAAACTACCATTGAAAAATATGGGAACTGAGAATCTGAAACTGACCAGCTATGGATTTCTGCTTTCCTTCAAATATGCACCGGTTCTCAGCAGGTCAAAAAAATAATAATTATTTAAGATCTTTAGCGAAGTCGAACCATACGGGTTTCGCGTCGTTCCAGGCTCCATTATAATTTATAAAAATTTCTTCCCCTTTTTTTATTGCCCGAACCGTTTTAATGCGAATGACATTCTTTTCAAAATCCATTTCATATTCCGCATTTGACCGGTAATCGTGATTATAGATGGAAACGTAGCCCAACGCCACGCAGCATTTCGATTCATCCCTGCCCCAGAGAAATATATAATCGTGCAGCAGGGTCTTATCCAGGATCACTCTTTCCTCAGGACTCATTACAATGACCGGTGCAATTTCTATTATCCTGCCTTTAGCCAGGTTTTCTGAACTAAATACTCCCCTGCCGCGATTAACTGAATCAGCGATATATAAACATGGTAAAATCATAAACTAATTCAGGATAAACAGTGATGAACCCGTTAAGAAGAGGACTCACACGCAATTTATCAAGGCTTCGCTGTAAATTTGACGCATGACCGTCGAAATCGAAGATACACCACTGAAATATCAGTTTTTGGAATTGTTACAGTCCAGCGACCTGAATGGCTTGCATGCACTCCTGGACAATCAGAATATCAGTGATGTTGCTGAGCTTATTTATGAATTTCCGGAACATGAAGGAGAAATACTTGGAAATCTGAGCATTCACCGGGCGATCAGCGCATTTAAAATCCTTGATTCTCCCACGCAAAAACGCATAACGCAGGAATTATCGCCTTCAAAAACAGCTGAACTTTTGAATGGCCTCCCGGCAGATGACCGCACTTCCTTCCTCGAAGACCTTCCCAGTGAAGTAGTAAAGGAACTCATCAAAATGCTGGATCCTGATGAACGTAAAATTACACTTTCGCTGCTGGGCTATCCAGAGAGCAGCGTAGGGCGGCTCATGACACCGGATTATATCGCAGTTCAAAAAGATTGGACTATACGCCAGGTGATCCGTCACATCCGCGATGTTGGTAAGGACAGTGAAACCATCGATGTAATTTATGTAGTCGATGAGAAGGGCGTCTTTATTGATGATATCAAAATTCGGGAAATCATTCTTGCTGATCCGGACAAGAAAATTGAGAACGTGATCGATAACCGGTACATATTTCTTAATGTAACTGACGACCAGGAAACCGCCAGCCAGGCCTTCAAAATGAATAACCGGATGGCCCTTCCGGTCCTGGATAATAATAAGGTCCTGCTCGGTATCGTAACCATAGATGATGTTCTCTGGGTTGCACAGGAAGAATTCACTGAAGATATCCAGAAGATTGGTGGTACCGAGGCACTGGATCATCCCTATCTGGAAACACCATTTTTTCAACTGATCAGAAAAAGAGTGGGCTGGTTGATTATACTTTTTCTTAGTGAAATGCTCACTGCAACAGCGATGGCTTATTATAATGATGAACTGGGAAGATGGCTTATCCTGACCAACTTCATACCCCTGATTATGAGCAGCGGAGGTAATAGCGGTTCTCAGGCTTCAACCCTTATCATACAGGCCATGGCTTTGGGAGAAGTGACGCTCAAAGACTGGTGGCGTGTTATGCGCCGGGAGATCCTTTCCGGCTTCATGCTGGGTGCAATCCTCGGCCTGATCGGGTTCATAAGGATCTTCATCTGGCATCAACTGATGGTAAGAGGTGTATTTAAAGATATTTATGGCCCTCACTGGGACGCGGTCGGTCTGACAGTTAGTTTTTCTTTAATCGGTGTTGTACTTTGGGGAACCCTGACAGGAAGTATGCTGCCTATTATTCTGAAAAAACTGGGCGCTGACCCCGCCTCCTCTTCCGCACCGTTCGTAGCAACCCTTGTAGACGTAACCGGCCTCATTATTTATTTTACCGTGGCCACCTTTTTTATGAAGAATATTCTATTATAAACTGAAATTCCTGAGCAAGTCTTCAGCATCAATTAAAAAATTACTATGTGCGGAATTGTAGCATATATCGGTCCGAGAGAAGCATACCCGGTGATCATGAAAGGTTTAAAGAGACTGGAATACCGCGGATATGACAGTGCAGGCGTTGCTTTGCTGGATAAAAATAATTTACGTGTATATAAAAAACAGGGCCGCGTGGCTGCCCTTGAAGAAAGTATAATTGGAAAAGACCTGCACGCCCACGCAGGTATCGGCCATACCCGATGGGCCACACATGGTGAGCCCAGCGACCGGAATGCACATCCCCATCTTAGCGCTAATGGAAAACTGGCCATGATCCATAACGGAATCATTGAGAATTATGCACAGCTTAAAACAGAGCTTACAAAAAAGGGTTACCATTTTAAAAGTGATACGGATACGGAAGTGCTGCTCAATTTCATAGAAGATATACAGGAAAATAATCAGTGCAGCCTCGAAGAATCCCTCCGCATTGCACTTAAACGTGTGACGGGCGCTTACGTGATTGTGTTGCTTGATAAAGATCATCCCGATACGATTATTGCGGCGCGTAAGGGAAGTCCGTTGGTTATTGGAATCGGCAAGGGAGAGCATTTCCTTGCATCCGATGCCTCTCCCATTATTGAATATACCAAGGAAGTGGTTTATGTAAATGATTATGAGCTGGCAATTATTAAATCAGACGAGCTCATATTAAAAAATCTGGGGAATGAAAAGATTACGCCTTTTGTTCAGAAACTTGATCTGGAACTCACCGCGATTGAAAAAGGTGGCTATGATCATTTCATGCTTAAGGAAATATTTGAACAGCCCGATACTATTTTCGATTGTCTTCGTGGCAGACTGGATGCGGGAAAAGGTACCATCACGATGGCGGGTGTTCAAAACAATATTGAAAAACTCTGTCAGGCAAAGAGAATCATCATGGTTGCCTGTGGTACCAGCTGGCATGCCGGACTTATTGCTGAATATATTATTGAAGAAATATGCCGAATTCCGGTAGAAGTGGAATATGCTTCTGAATTCCGTTACCGAAACCCGGTGATCCATCCGGGCGACGTAATATTTGCCATTTCCCAAAGCGGCGAAACTGCTGATACCATTGTAGCCATCGAGAAAGCAAAGGAACAGGGCGCATTTATTTTTGGTGTCGTGAATGTAGTGGGATCCTCCATTGCCAGGATCTCACATGCCGGTGCATATACACATGCCGGACCTGAAATTGGCGTTGCCAGTACTAAGGCATTTACTGCTCAGCTTGTGGTTCTTATTATGATTGCATTGAAAATTGCATTCGAAAAACAAACCATCACGGAGGAAAGATATTTTCAACTACTCGCCGAATTACAGGCAGTACCGGAAAAAGCCAAAGAACTGCTTCGTTCCTCGGAACATATCCGTTCCCTGGCAGAAAAATATAAAAATGTCGGCGATGCCCTGTACCTGGGACGGGGAAATAATTTCCCTGTGGCTTTGGAAGGCGCCCTTAAGCTGAAGGAAATTTCATATATACATGCAGAAGGATATCCCGCAGCAGAGATGAAACACGGTCCCATTGCACTGGTCGATAACCACCTACCCGTGTTCTTTGCAGCGCCTAAAAGTATTTATCATGAAAAACTTGTCAGCAATATCCAGGAGATCAAAGCGAGAAAAGGAATGGTGATTGCAGTGATCAGTGAAGGTGACGAAACCATTTCTAATATGGCAGATGATACAATGACAATACCATTGACGGATGAACTGATATCCCCCCTGCTTTCTGTTATTCCATTGCAGCTTTTTGCGTGTTATCTCGGAATGGCTAAGGGATTCGACGTTGATAAACCCCGTAACCTGGCTAAAAGTGTAACCGTTGAATAAATTTCATGAATCAGATTATTAAAACGCCGCTTCGCAATCTCGGATACAATTTTATACCTGATGAATATCTTCCGGAAGGAAAGGATGAATACTATTTGCGGAATGAACAGCATGAACCGGCAACTCCTTACCGTCATCTCAAACTGAACGAGGTAGAGGAATTGAAAAAAAACGGGAATAATGCCGATGACTGGGATCTGGTGATGGTCATGGATGATTTTTTGCCCGAGCTCATTCATCATTGTAATTTCTTTGGAATGGTCCGGATTGGAATTCTTGAACCCTACTATCTCGAATTTCATAATCTCCGGCGGCCGGTTGGTTTATATAATAGTAATATCATCAGTTGCGATATCGGAAATAATGTGGTAATCGATAATGTGAGCTATTTATCACATTATATTATCGGCAACGATGTGATCCTGATCAATGTAAATGAAATAGAGACGACGGAACATGCAAAGTTTGGAAATGGAATTCTGAAAGAAGGAGAACCGGAATCCCTTCGCATCCAACTTGAAGTGTGCAATGAAAACGGGGGCCGCAGCATTATCCCTTTCGACGGCATGCTTCCCGGAGATGCCTGGCTGTTCAGCCGATTCCGTGACGATCGGTTACTCCAGGAAAAGCTGAAATTGTTCAGCGATATGGAAGTGGATAAGCGAAGAGGCTTTTATGGAATCATTGGTGATCGCACGGTGATCAAAAATTGCAAGATTGTCAAAGATGTGAATATTGGATCTGATGCATATCTGAAAGGAGCAAATAAATTGAAAAACCTCACTATCAATTCATCCGCTCAATCCAAAACGCAGATTGGGGAAGGTTGTGAATTGGTGAATGGCATCATTGGGAATGGCTGTAGAATTTTCTATGGCGTGAAAGCCGTCCGGTTTATTCTCGCATCCAATTCACAGCTGAAATATGGCGCCCGGCTCATTAATTCTTATCTCGGGAATAATTCGACCATCTCCTGCTGTGAAGTATTGAATTCCCTGATTTTCCCTTTTCATGAACAACATCATAATAATTCATTTTTATGTGCCTCCCTTCTAATGGGACAAACCAATATGGCTGCCGGCGCAACTGTCGGTTCGAATCATAATTCGCGCGGTGCAGACGGTGAACTGATTGCCGGTCGTGGGTTCTGGCCTGGCCTTTGCGTGAGCGTAAAACATAATTCACGTTTTGCATCATTTATCATTATGGCAAAAGGTGATTATCCTGCGGAGCTGGATATTCCCTTTCCTTTTTCACTGGTAAGTAATGATGTTTCGAAAGACGAACTCATAGTAATGCCTGCCTATTGGTTCCTGCATAACATGTATGCGCTCGCTAGAAATGCCTGGAAATACAGAGATCGTGATAAGAGGCTGGAGAAAATTCAGCTTCTGGAATATGATTATCTCGCACCGGATAGTGTGCAGGAACTGGCCGCCGCCATTGAAAGGCTACAGATGATTGCGGCCAAATCCTGGCTGAAATATGAAGCCCACGGTTCAGATATAAAGGGCAATGAATTCAGTCTCTTGAATCTTTCAACTGATGAATCTGCATTAAAAACCAAAGGCAGGGAGCTGCTGGAATCAAAAGATGACTCAGTTAATTTAATCCCTTTTTTGGCTGAAGGTTTTGAAAACAGCTCGCGAAAAGTGCGTATCATTAAACCAGTTAAAGGCTATCTGATATTCAGAGAGTTAATTATACATTACGCGGTTGAGCAAATTATGCTTTATATAAAATCCAGGAAATTCAACGACCTTTCTTCTTTTCAGAAAACAGTTCCTGAAAATAAAAGCCCCGAATCCTGGATAAATTTCGGCGGTCAGCTGATCCAAAAATCCTCCCTTGATAAACTAGTTTCTGATATACACCGGGCCAAGGTAAACAGCTGGAAAGAGATCCACCAGTTCTATATAACTCAGGCTGAAAATTATCCGGCAGACAAATTTCATCACGCACTGGATATCCTCAACCTGATTCACGGTATTTCTATCAAAAATATAAAGCCGGCTGATTTTAAAGAATTACTTCAACAAAGTGTGGGTACAGCTGAATGGATTGCCAAAGGCATTTTCAGCTCCAGGAAAAAAGATTATCTGAATCCGTTCCGGAAAATGGTCTATGAAAATCAGATCGAAATGGACCAAGTAATTGGCAAACTGGAAGACAACAGCTTTATTAATAACCAGGATAAAGTATTCAGGGAATACCAGACAATGGTCCTGGATCTGATGCAAAGTTGGAATCTGAGTTAGCCCTGTTAATATTTGTTAAATAATAAAACACGAATCTTACCTTTTGAATCCAAAGCACGAAAAACATATTTTCCTGAAGACAAATATTCTGATCCTACGGGAAAATAAGTCAGCCCCTGCGCAATGTGTAAGATTCCATTTTTAATAATACGTCCGTCCACCGAAATGATTTCATAATTCCAGTCATCCGGGTATTCTGATTGAATCAATAATTGATTTCGTCCGGCATCCAGGCTTGTGCAGAGCCAGCTCATGTGGGTATTTACATTTTCTTTTTTGTATAAAACCAGTTTTCCCAAGTATTCATTGCCATGCATATCAATCATCCGGATCCTGAAATAATGATTTCCTGTTTTCATTTCCCCGCTATCCATCCAGCTATAGTTAATTTGGTTATCCACAGCATTAATACTGGCGATCGTAATTGCCTTACCATCGGTTTCCTCATATAAATTAAAATGATCCGGTTTTTCATCAGTTTCAATCGTCCAGGTAAAAAAAGGCTTACCTGAAATTTCTTTTACTTCCAGATCAAGAGTAGTCAGGGGCAATGGATTTTCCAGATCCAGTACACTGGCCAGGGTATAATTATTGGCCGAAAAATCTACATCCGAACTAAGCACCGAACCCTGGATAAAATTGCCGGTAATGGCGGAATGCCCCGCATCCTCCCATTGAAATGATTGAAATTTTGCAACATTTAAGAAGTTGGGATCCGTTATTACTCCGCTTTGAACAGACGCAAATGACAATTCGATTTTCGCCTGCTGATTAGCAGGCCCTTCTGCAAAAACGGTCCAGTATTCCAGCTTCGAGATATGATCGAGACCTGGGCCTATTGTATTTCCTATAGAAACCGGATTCTGATGCATATATTCAACTGTATAATTTCCGATTCCACCTTTTATTTCAATCCACCGTAGATTCCCGTCTTTTCCGACAGGAAAGAGAAAATGTTCCTCCTGATTCAAACCCAGTTTTCGCAGCGGTCCGTCAACATATGTTCCCAATAACCTGGAACTGTCGATTGTAATCGTAGAACCGGCATCCAGAATCAGCAGGGCCGAAGAAGTACTGATTATTGTTCCCTGAGACATTTCCAACTTGCCTGGAAGTTTAAGAGGCATCCTAAGTAAAGTACCTGCCGGATTATTCACTCGAAATCCAACCTGATTGAGTATGCGGCCCGCCATGGTAATCTCTTGTCTGTCGATACCGTTCGTCTCCAGAAATGGAATCCCATTGGTTCCCGTAATCGTGGCTCCCATCGACTGGTACATGTCACCTTTTATCCGAAGAACCGTATTATCCCCCATACCGCTTGCCAGGTTCATTTGCCCGCCCTCCTGGATAAAATCTTTGTCAACTTGAATGTTCCCATTGACCCCACTCAGATCGATACTTATATTTACGTTGGTGCCTATGCGCAGATTACCACGAACAATTAGGGGATTTGCTCCTGTACAGGTATAATTTACCAGGGCTCCAAAAGCAGTGGAGTGAAGTTCCAGGCTGCCGTAATTTCTGTTACTTACTGAAACGGTATATGAGGCTTTGGGTACGTCAAAGTCAAAGATCCCCTGTTCGGTACCAGGTGCCGTTGATAAAAACTTTAGAATACTGTTAGCATGTGAAGCCCTGGTCTGGTGTATATAGCGGCCACCATTATGTATTATCATCGAATCTGCAATAAAGAGAGATTCGCCGGCGGATAAACCGGATGCATTCCGAAAAATGGCACCGGCTTTTAATTCAATACCATAACCCGGGCCAGTAGCAGAAAAGGCGTTCGTCGTTTTATTTGAAACAGGCAGTACCAGCTCGATATTTCTGTCTGGGGAAGGATTTATAAGTAAGGTTTTAACAACCACAGGTCCGTCAGGCAGGGTAACCTGATAAGAATCCGGGATATCACTATTGTCGAACAATACATCATCCGTTGAAACCGGCAAACTGCTACCAGACCAGTTCTGAGGATCAGACCAGTTTGTATTTCCTCCACTACCGGTCCAGAATTTCGTTTCTGCAATCAGGTTCACGGGACGAAAAAGGCTAATTATAGATAAGCAATAAATATAATATTTGCGAATGCACATCCTGCAAAATAATAGGCGGAGTTACCGAAGTCAATACCACTTTGCGGGAGGTGTACAAAAAAAATCCCGCCACAAGGGCGGGACTCAATTCAGATAATAAATTATTTCTTCGCAGCCTTCTTAGCACTATCTGCAACGGCCTTAATAGCTGATTTTGCGGTATCTGCAACTGCCTTAATAGTAGAATCAACCTTGGTTGCAGTCGAATCAACCACTTTTGTCGCGCTGTCAACAACAGTTGAAACAGCAGAATCAGTTTTGGCAGCATCGCTGCTTCCACCACCGCATGATGTTAAAGCCGCAGCGATAACGAGAACAGTCAGAAATTTTTTCATTTAGGTTATTTTTGTTGGCGCAAAACTAAGGGTTTCCGGCTGATAAACCAAGATATTTAGTATTTTTGATATATGATTATTTTTTACGGAAATATATCCTTATGGGGACTCCTTCTAATGGAAAACTCTTGCGCATTTGGTTTTCAAGATAATTCCGATATGGTTGTTTTATATCGTCAGGATAATTGCTGAAAAAAGCAAAAGAGGGAACAGGAGTCGGCAACTGCGAGATGAATTTTATCCTGATGGCATGACCGCGAACAACGGGTGCATGAAAACTTTCAACTGCCTTAAGCATGATATCATTCAGTTTCGAAGTCGGTATTTTCCTGCTCCGGTTTTCGAATACTTCTAAAGCCGTTTCAATCACTTTGAAAATACGGGTCTTCTCTTTTGCTGAAATGAATATGATTGGCAGGTCTGTAAACGGAGCAAACCGTTCTTTGAGTTTAGTGGTATAATCTCTGGACGTATTGGTTTCCTTGTCCACCAGGTCCCATTTATTTACAACCACCACAATACCTTTTCCTTTTTTAACAGCCAGGCTGAAAATATTCAGGTCCTGCGCAGTGATTCCTTTTTCTGCATCCAGGAGCAGAAGACACACATCAGCTTCATCCATGGCCTTGATTGCACGGATCACTGAATAGAATTCCAGGTCCTCGTGCACTTTTGTTTTCCTGCGGATCCCAGCCGTGTCGATCAATATGAATTCTTTGTTGAAAAGATTATAATGTGTATGAATACTGTCGCGGGTTGTACCGGCAATCTCACTGACAATGGTTCTTTCACTCCCAACCAAAGCATTGAGCAGGGAGGATTTGCCAACGTTGGGCTGACCAATAATAGCAAATTTTGGCAGGGCCGAACCGTTTTCTTCCTCTTCCGTTTTTGGAATCAGCGCGGCGATCGCATCCAGAACTTCGCCTGTGCCGCTGCCGCTCATAGCGGATATAAAAAAAATATTATCGAAACCCAGGCTGTAAAATTCTGCAGCTTCCAATAAACGATCACTGTTGTCGACTTTATTCACCACAAGAAATACAGGTTTCACGGAACGACGCAGCAGGTCAGCCATGGATTCGTCCAAATTCGTTATGCCAGTGGCTGTATCTGTCATGAAAATGATGGCGTTGGCTTCTTCCACTGCAATCAAAACCTGCTTCTTGATTTCCTGTTCAAAAATATCATCACTTTCAGGAACGAATCCTCCGGTGTCGATTACGTTAAATGTCTTTCCGTTCCAGTCTGCGACCCCATACTGCCTGTCCCGGGTCACACCACTCACATCGTCTACGATGGCTTTTCGCTGTTCGAGCAGGCGGTTGAATAGAGTACTCTTCCCCACATTCGGTCTCCCTGTTATTGCCACTGTAAATCCGGACATGTATAAATAATATTATGATGCAAATTAATAACCATATTCACGTAACTGCCATTCATTATCGCGCCATTTAGGGCGAACTTTCACAAAAAGTTCGAGGAATACTTTTCTTCCGATAAACTCCTCGATCTCTTTACGCGCTTCCGTTCCCAGTTGCCGGATCATTTTTCCACCCACCCCGAGTAAAATGCCTTTCTGCGTTTCACGTTGCACAATAATATCAGCCTGTATCTTGGTAAGAGTATCTTTTTCTTTATATTCCTGGACAAGTACAGCAGTATGATATGGAATTTCATCTTCGTACATACTAAAGATTTTTTCACGTATCATCTCTCCCACAAAAAACTTTACAGGCCGGTCAGTCATTTCATCCCCGTCAAAAAAAGCTTCTCCTTCGGGGAGAAGCTGAACTATAAGTTCAAATAAAATATTCGTGTTGATTTTTTTGAGCGCTGAGATGGCTAATACCTCGGTACAATATTTTTTGTCCATGAAAAATACTTTCACGGCGTCGATCTCCTCCCGGGACATCCGCTCAGTTTTATTGATCAGGACCAGGGCAGGCACTTTCAGATGCAAGCCGGAAAAAATCTGGTCGTTTTCTTCCAGGTTATCTTTACCGTCTATTAACAAAAGGGCCAGGTCCGTATCTGCCACTGCCTGCCGCACCGAGTCCATCATCTTTTCATGCAACTTGTACCGTGGATCAATGATACCCGGTGTATCAGAAAGTACTATCTGGTATTCCGGAGCTGTGAGAATTCCCTTGATACGGTGCCGCGTAGTCTGGACCTTATGAGATACAATGGCTAATTTCTCACCCATCAGCGTATTCAAAAGCGTACTCTTACCCGCATTGGGCTTTCCAAACAAGTTAACGAATCCTGATTTCATAAAACGGCTGCAAAGGTAGCTAATCGCCGGTCAAATGATGGTCCAATATGGTCGCAATGGCACTTATTAACAGTTCCGGTGGCAATTTTTTATTGGTAATTCAGTCAAGTTGCTTAATTTCGTTGTTTAAACATTAAATATAACTATATGGTAACTACAAAATGGGTCCTGGACCCTACCCATGCGGAAATACAATTTAAAGTAAGGCACCTGATGATCACGAATGTGACTGGTTCATTTGGTAAATTCGATGCATCTGTTGAAACAACCGACGACAATTTCGATACAGCTAAAATTAAATTTTCGGCGGAAGTGGATTCAATCACGACGAATAATGAACAGCGCGACGGACACCTGAAAAGTGCGGACTTCTTCGAATCCGGAAAACATCCAACATTGACATTTGTAAGTACAAAATTTGAAAAAGTTTCGGGGGACGATTATATTTTATATGGCGACCTGAGTTTTCACGGTGTAACTAAAAATGTCAAAATGAATGTTGAACACGGTGGTGTGATCAAAGATCCCTGGGGCAACACCCGCACTGGTTTTACAATTGACGGAAAGATCAATCGTAAAGATTTTGGCCTGGTATGGAATGTAGCCACTGAAGCTGGCGGTGTTGTGCTGGGTGACGATGTAAAGCTTCACGCAAGTGTCGAATTTGTAAAAGCGGCATAATTTATTCACGGGGACCCTATATATTTGTTCCCATGAAAATATTCCTGGGTCTGATATTTACCGGATCTGTATTTTTTTGCTTTGCACAGAAAAAAACAGATCCGGTTCTTTTTGGTAATTCTATTAAAATTGAAAATCTTCAAAAACATCTCTACCGGATTGCAGGTCCGGATTTTGAAGGAAGGGAAACCGCTACCCCGGGTCAGCAAAAAGCTGCTGCTTACATAGAAAGTTATTTCAGAAGCCTGGGGCTTAAGCCTGGGAATAAAGATAGCTTTCAATATAATTTTCCGGTATTCAAAGACAGTTTCATTTCATCAGCAATCCAGGTGAACGGAGAAGATTTTGAACTGAACAGAGATTATCAGAATAGAACTTTGACGAAATCCTTTTCCTTTTCGTATAGCTTATCCAATATTGTTTTTGCCGGATATGGCTTATCCGACTCTGTCCGGGATGACTATAAAGGAATAAATGTCAGGGGAAAGATTGTCATGATCCTGGGTAGCTTTCCACCGGGTTACGTTCAGACGCAGGTAACAAAGAAGAGATTTAACGGCTTTGCGAAAATAGATGCAGCCCTAAAACATGGAGCCGTGGCTGTTTTATCTATCCAGGATGACTTCCCGCGCAGGCCGCAGTTTGACCCTGGATTAATGTACCGCAGTTATTTTCAGGAAGAAATTTCGCCTGCATTTTTTTATGTTTCAGAAACAATAGCCCGTCGGATAATGGGTTCAGACTATGATTCAGCAAAAAACGGTTCTTTTGAATCAAAAACGTATCCGGGTGATATTCTTCTCAGTTTGTGGAAGCAAACCCACGTACTTCAGAGTTCCGACGTGCTGGGATTTTTGGAGGGAACAGATCTGAAGGACCAACTGCTCGTGATTTCCGCGCATTATGATCACCTCGGCAAGAAGGATTCCGTTATTTATTTCGGGGCAGATGATGACGGTTCCGGAACGGTCAGCCTCCTGGAGCTGGCGGCTGCGTTTTCAAAAGCAAAAGCAGCCGGCAAAGGTCCTCGCCGCAGTATTTTATTCCTCGCGAATTCGGGTGAGGAAAAAGGGCTCTGGGGATCCGAGTTTTATACAGATCACCCCTTGTTTCCGCTGGATAAAACAACAGCCAACCTGAATATTGATATGATTGGAAGAAAAGACCCTAACCGTAAACAGGGTGATTCAAATAATTATGTTTATATCGTAGGGGATGACAAACTCAGTACCGACCTGCATCCCATCAGTGTGGACATGAATAAGAAATATACTCGCCTGGAGCTCGATTATAAATTTAATGATCCCAGGGATCCCCTCAGGATCTATTACCGAAGTGACCATTATAATTTTGCAAGAAAAGGAGTTCCCATCATATTTTATTTTGATGGCATACATGGAGATTATCACAGACCAACTGATACACCAGATAAAATTAATTATGACCTGATGGTAAAAAGGGCGCAACTGGTATTTTATACCGCCTGGGAATTGGCCAACCGGAACAATATGCTGAAGCGGGATCTGCCTTCGGTTGCTGGTGAGCGTTAGAATACAAAAAACAATAAACCCCGGTTAACGCAGGGTCCACCGGGGCTATTACAATAAAAAATCTTTAATTTTTAGTTTCAGGAGCTGGAGCTGCGGGTTTTGCCGGCTCATTCATTCCATTTTCAAACTCCTGTTTCACATTATTTTTTGCATCATTAAATTCACGCATCCCTCTTCCTAATCCTTTCATGAATTCGGGAATCTTTCTTCCTCCGAATAATACTAACACCGCAATAACGATCAGAATCCATTCACTGCCGCCGGGCATGGATAATAAAAACAGTTGATTTGTCATGATAAATCCGGTTTTGAACAGTAAAAGTACCCTTTAATCAGCACCTGCGCAAATACCCCTCGTCAGGCTGAAAGCGTTAAGCTCAAAATTGAGACAGAATGTGAAAGCCGTTAAAACCACCCACTAATTTTTTACGTATCTAAATAACGGAAAAACAGCTTAGGCTCGTATTCCTTTTGGAATTTTAACATAAGTAAATGTAAATCAGCTGAATATGAACATTTACCCATTAAACTCATTTGATTTTCAATAGCAACCTATCTCCATTAGACCTTCATTCCGACTGAAAAAGGCTGGTTTTTGCCGGCCTTTATTTTTTTTAGAAGCAGCTTTTCAGACTTTGCCTTCGATTTCCCGGGCGTTATCAGATATTTATTAGTAATTTACTTTTAACGATTGTTCATCAAAATTGGCCGGCATGAAAAAAGTATCTGACATCTTTCTTCATAAAGAAAGAAAAATAACCGCAGTTCCCCCAACTACTTCCGTTCTAGAAGCCCTTCGTATCATGTCGATCCAGAACATTGGGTCCGTGATGGTTATGGAAAACCTGGATTATCTCGGGATTATGACTGAAAGGGACTATTCCCGCAAAGTGGTTCTGAAAGGCAAATCCTCGACAGATACACCCGTATCAGAAATTATGTCAAACGATCTGCCAGCCGTGAATCTTTATGACAGTATTGAACACTGTATGCAGTTAATGGCTGATAAAAACATTCGTTATTTACCCGTTTTCGAACACGACAAAATATATGGAGTCGTTTCTATTCATGACCTGATCCGGGAAACCATACAACATCAGCAGGAAACCATCTCCCAGTTAAAAGATTACCTGCACGCCAGCATGTAAAAAAATAAAGACTTCGTTATTTACGAAGTCTTTATTAAATATCCGCTCAGGCAGATCAGGAAACAGTTTCCGGTCACTTTTCTCTCCCTCCATTTCAGGTTTAGCATAGTTTCCGTATGCGCAACCCAATCAGCGAATTACTGTTTCGAGGTGAATACTACCTATCTACACTAAGGATCGTACCAATTTTTCTACCCGCGAATTTCCTGGTTTTTAATGAATTTGACTTTGAATTGAGGAATTAAAGAAACAAAACGGAGAAAAAGGTCAACGCTTAAAATCCGTCATCATGTCCCAAAGCGACTGTAACGTTTCCTCTTCCGCAACGGATCTTTCCGGTTTTCCATTGACCAGGCTCCATTTGATGAGCCGGATGAATCCATCTCTGATTTCAATCCCCGTAATCGTTCCATCCTCAAAACAACAGCATCCCGAATTAAAATAAGCCGGCTTCAATTTGTTGAAAGATTGATTGACAAAATCATACTCCCGCTTGCGCCGCGGAATCTCCGCTTCAATTTTCTTCAGGGCGTCCGCATCGTTGAGTGTATGTGCTTTTTCCAATTGCTGGTATAACCTTTCCAGATGAGTGAGTGAATTAAATACCGGCTGATGCGTATGACCGGTTATCAGCAATATGTTTTCCTGAGCTGCACTCCAGTCATACATATAGATATTGTGGAGTGTTTTCAGATTATCATTGGCAGAAGGATCATTGGTATTAATTTCAAGAAACTTTTGCAGCGGGCCCCAGACGTAACTTACAAACCATTTGCTGAAAGCGTTGCCATCACTTTGTTTATCTCCCTGATGACCATGAGTACAAAAAATATCCAGGTATTTCCCTGGAGATAAATCAACCCGGATCAGTACCCCGGTAAAAATCCGGATGACTTCCCCGTATATTTTTTTCAACCAGACGGACACCAGCGGATCATTATCCCAAAAAAGATCATGATTTCCGAAAACCTTGCAGTAAGCATCCCGGGCAATAAAAAGTTTTTCTTTTTCATAAACGGCTTCATTATGTTTTGCAATGGTAAACAGGGTGTTCTCCCAAAGTTCTTCACAATCCCCCAGGTTGATATAATAAAAACTTTCCTTATTGTAATATTCCAAAGCAGTCAGGTACGAATTCTCACAAACGGCAAAATCATCCGCTCCATCCCGGGCGCCGCGATGCTGATCGCTGAAAATAATCACCCGCTGATTTACCTCATCCAGGTTAAATCGTTTTAGTTTCCTGGTTTTTGGATTGACAGATTCATCATATAATTCAGTAAGCGCTTGCATGACCGCGACCTTATCCGGGGCTGAAGAAACTTTTTCCGCGAGCCATGTAACTGGTTTTTCCAGTACGTGACGGAGTGCCTTCCGGAAAGATCGAAGCAGGCCGGAAAAAATCATGATAATATTTTATCTGCTGATAATACGGGTTTCCCCGTTATTAAAACCGAGCACTAGTTTACTGGCGATGCGGATGAATAACCCGTTATCCACCACCCCTGTAATTGCATTTACCAAATCATGTAGTAACGGAGGATCTTTTATTTCTCCAAACGCACAGTCCAAAATATAATTTCCGTTATCCGTCAGATAGGGTTCTGATCCATTCATTCTTCGCTTCGTTTCACACCCCAACAATTGTAATTTGTCAAAAGTTCTTTCCCATCCAAAATGTACTACTTCAACCGGCAAAGGAAATTTGCCCAGGGTTGTAACCCATTTGGATTCGTCAGCTACCACGATCATTTGTTTACTATTGGTAGCAACAATTTTTTCACGAAGCAAAGCGCCTCCACCTCCCTTAATAAGCTGAAGCTTGGCGTCCGCCTCATCCGCACCGTCAATCGTAACATCTATTGATTTTATTGTTGAAAAATCCAAAATTGGAATGCCCAGGCCCCTGGCTTGTTTTTCGGAACCCACCGAAGTGGCGATGGCTTTAATTTTCCATCCTTCCTTTTTTACTTTTTCCCCGATTTTTTCAATGGCCCAATATGCGGTTGACCCGGTACCCAGTCCGATGGTCATTCCATTCTCCAAGAAGGATACCGCTTTTTCAGCAGCCAGTTGTTTTGCATTCATGATTATTATTAAGCAGAGGTTTCTGGTTTTGCTTTTTCCCTGATCAATACGAGATCAGAAATATTCATTGTGATGGGTATCATGCCTACCTGCACCACGGCCTTTTTTCCACGCAATTCCCGTACGGTTCCGGTCTGGTGACTTTTTTTCATTTTCACTGCGGAACCCGGTTGAATATTTCCTTCCACCTCAACATATTTCGCATCGAATTTCTTTTTTACTTTTTCGTTTACCGGCTTTTCCTTCTGATTGAATAAAAGTGCCTGCATTTGTTTTATTACTTCTTCTTTATTTTCCGCTTTCCGCCAGTCGAATATAATCTGTTTTAACTTTCTTTCCATTTCCTTCAGGTAGCTATAGCGCTCGGCAGAAATTTTGTTTTGCTCCTGAAGGATTTGAAGTTGCTGCTGGTGTTTTTCCTTATACAGTGTTTTTTCGAGTTCAGTTTTCAGTTTGGCATTTTCCTTCAGCATCTGCTGCAACTCCTTATCCTTCTGTTCCAGATTGCGAAGATCCTGCTCCGTGCGATTCAGTAATTTGTCCAGCCTGAAATGTTCTTCATCCACCAGTTTTCTTGCATTTTTAATCAGGTCGGGATGCAGGCCAATCCTTTCGGCAATTGAAAATGTGTAAGAGCTTCCCGGTTTACCAATGATCAGCTGGTACAATGGCTGCAGACTTTTTTCATCAAATGCCATGGCGCCATTTACAATGCCCGGTGTTTTATTAGCCATCACTTTGAGATTCAGGTAATGTGTCGTGACAATTCCAAATGCGTGCTTTTTTACAAGCTCCAGCAGGATGACTTCTGCAAAGGCGCCTCCCAGGTTGGGATCACTTCCACTTCCCAGTTCATCAATAAAAAAAAGTGTGCGACCATTGCTTTGCTCCATGAAATATTTCATATTAAGCAGGTGTGAACTATAGGTACTGAGTTCAAATTCCAGGCTCTGGGTATCCCCGATATGAATCATGATCTGTTTAAATATACCCAGCGTGGAATGGGGGTGGACCGGAATTAGCAATCCGGCCTGTACCATAAGTTGCAATAAACCTACCGTCTTCATGGTTACGGTTTTACCCCCTGCATTGGGACCTGAAATAACGAGTATCCGATTTTTATCATCCAGCCTGATATTGACGGGAATGGTAGGTTTCTGCGATTTCCTGTGATATAAAAATAATAAGGGATGAAGCGCCTGTATCAGATGAATATGGGATCCGTCCAGCAGATTTGGATGAATCCCGTTTATATCAATAGCTAACCTGGCCTTCCCGCTTATAAAGTCAAATTCTCCAACAATCTCAAGGTATACATTTAAAAGGGGGGCATGAATGGACAGCCTGGCCGTCAGGTCGCGCAGGATGCGGTTAACTTCCCGGCTTTCAGCGTGCTCAAGCGAAAAAATTTCATTGTTGAGCCCGATGGTTTCCTCCGGCTCGATAAAAGAGGTTTTGCGGCTGTCGCTTTCGCCATGCAGGATACCTTTTACCTGCCTCTTGTGTTCGGCAAAAAGTGCCACCACCCTACGGCCATTAAGGAAGGCTTCTTCCGTTTCAGCAACAAAACCAGCCTTATTAAGCTTAGCTACGATCCGGTCAAAAAGACGGCGGAGTTCGTTCCGCTTCCTGATCAAAGACATCCGGATATCTGCCAATTCCGGAGATGCTTTGTCACGCACCTGACCGTTTTCTTCCAGGATCTCGTCGATAAACTGTATGATGGTCTTTTCGTAATAACTGTCCTTGATAACCGAGGCGAGTCCTGAATAAGCGAGCCTTCGCTCCCGGTCGAACCAGTGGAAGATTTGCCGGAGGGCATCGGCCAGTTTTCGGATCTGAAGGAATTGATCGGCGCTTAAGACCGCGCCCGATAAACCAAGTAGATTGATTTCGCGGGTAAGGTTGATGCTGTCTTCACTGGGGAAATACTGGCCCTGCTCCAGCAGGGATTTAAACTCGCTGGTTCTCTGCAGCTCTACCTGTATAAACTCAAGTCGCGTATGAATCCTGAGGGAGGCAGCTTTCTCCCTGGCATACACGGATTTGCATTTTTCTGCCAGTAAATCCCTGATTTTGTCAAATTCCAGCTGCCCCAGGGCGGATTCCGGGAAATATCGTATCATTCAAATCAAAGTTAGTTAACGAACATTTAAAAGCCTTTAATTGTCATATATCTTGCAATCCGGCCCCTGGAGCTCCGCGTATATTGCAGAAGAAAAAGAATGAAAAAAACTATGTTAACAGCCATTTTATTCAGCGCAATTTCGTTGGTTTCCTGTAATCAAACATCATCTCAAAATAAAACTATGAGCGAAACTATCCCGGCAGGTGTAAAAACTGATACAGCTACTTTCGGTACCGGATGTTTCTGGTGCACCGAAGCGGTTTTCCAGGAACTTAAAGGAGTTTATAAAGTGACTTCTGGTTATTCCGGAGGAAACGTAAAAAACCCCTCTTATGAAGAAGTTTGTTCAGGAACTACCGGTCATGCAGAATGCCTGCAGATTATCTATGATCGCAAAGTGATCAGCTTTGACGAATTACTAGAAGTATTCTGGGAGGCTCATGATCCAACTACGCTGAATCGCCAGGGAAACGATGTAGGAACCCAATATCGCAGTGTTATTTTTTATCATGACCAGGAACAAAAGAAAAAAGCAGAAGAATACAAAGTGAAACTGGATAAGAGCGGCGCATACAACAATCCGATTGTTACGGAAATTACGCCATTCAGCCATTTTTACGCAGCAGAGGACTATCACCAGGATTACTACCGGCTGCATGGTTCACAGCCTTACTGTTCTTTCGTGATCCGTCCTAAAGTGGAAAAATTCGAAAAAGTGTTCAAGAATAAATTAAAGACCCCTGTAAAGCCTTAAACAAGTATGAGAGTATGGAAGTATGAAAGAAAGCGTTCTATGATAAACTGTAATTCATTTTCGGGATTTTTTGTAAAGCCCTTAAAATAGGGCTTTGTTTTTTACTTGTTACATAAATCGAATCGCTGCTGGACTGTCAACTCCTATTTTCCTGCACATTCAAATCAGCTTTGTCCGCTATATAATATATTCGCTAAAATAATTACCCGCATTGCCTCCGGCAGAAGTGGAAATTTTCACCAGCTCATATTTTTCCTGATTGCATTTTCAGGATCTAAGTGTAATCCCTTATTTTATTACTCATCCCAATTGAGTTTCATCTGTATTCGAATATCTCATTGTCCTGAAATGAGTGAAGATATTAATCCATATCAAGATTTATTTGTCGGGCTATGCGTGATTATAGGAAACATATATTTTAGAGCTCTTAACCCAATAACCATGCATGTAAAATTTCGTTTTATTCCGTTTCTATTCGCAATACCATTGTATATGTCCTGCGCTTCAAACTATAAACCAATTTATCCAGAGAAACTGCAATACCATAATCAAAGTATTAACGACAATATTGAATTTTCGTATCCAGGTTTTAACATGGCGATTGCCGGTTCAGCAAACAAACATTTCAGGGATGAACTAGAGAGGTATAGTCCCGACCGGCAAATCCAGAATGGTGAAACGATATATGCATTGGTCGCTTTTCGGGATATCGGGATGGATGAAATTACACTCCGGTTAAAATAATTACGAGTGCATTTTTTGACATAAATTCGTCAAAATTTCCAGTAATGAATCTGCACGAATACCAGGCCAAGGAACTGCTAAAAAAGTATAATGTACCTGTTCAGGAAGGAATACCCGTAGATACAGCAAATGCGGCTGAAGAAGCTTATAAACAGATCAAGGTAAATACAGGCAATTCATTTGCCGTAGTGAAGGCCCAGATTCATGCAGGTGGACGTGGTAAAGGAAAGATAAAAGGCACAGAACAAAGAGGAGTGGCCGTGGCCAAGAACGCAGAAGACGTGCGCAATTTCGCCTCCAACATGCTGGGCGGTACGCTGGTGACCATCCAAACAGGCGAGGCCGGAAGGGTGGTTCATAAAATCTTGGTTGCTCAGGATGTATATTATCCGGGCGCAAATCCAACGAAAGAGTTTTACCTCTCAATCCTGCTCGACCGGTCAAAGGGTCAGAATGTTTTTATGTATTCAACTGAAGGTGGGATGGATATTGAAGAAGTGGCCCATAAAACACCCGATAAAATATTTAAAGAATGGGTATTTCCGGGCGCCGCCCTGCAAAGCTTCCAGGCGCGCAAAATTGCATTTAATCTAGGCCTCAGCGGCGAAGCCTTTAAGAACTGTGTGAAATTTGTTACGAATCTGTACAATGCTTACGTGGGTCTCGACTGCAGTATGCTCGAGATAAATCCGCTTTTTAAAACAAGTGATGAAAAAATCATCGCTGTGGATTGCAAAATGAATCTCGACGATAATTCTCTTATGCGTCATCCTGACTTGGAAGGGATGCGGGATATCGGGGAAGAAGATCCGACAGAAGTAGAGGCCGGTAAGTATAATCTCAATTTTGTAAAGCTGGATGGAAACGTTGGATGTATGGTGAACGGTGCGGGCCTGGCAATGGCCACTATGGACATGATTAAACTCAGTGGTGGAGAACCCGCGAATTTCCTGGATGTAGGAGGAAGTGCCAACGCCCAAACCGTGGAAGCCGGATTCCGTATTATTCTGAAGGATCCTAAAGTAAAGGCAATACTGATTAATATATTTGGCGGTATTGTGCGATGTGACCGCGTTGCACAAGGAGTTATTGACGCTTACCATTCCATTGGAACCATTCATGTGCCCATCATTGTGCGCCTTCAGGGGACGAATGCGGTGGAAGCGAAAAAATTGATTGAGGAGAGCGGTTTGAAAGTGCAATCTGCCATTCTGCTTAGTGAAGCAGCGGCCCTGGTGAATAAGGCAGTTGCTTAGTCGCGGACAATTCCCTCCGGAAGTTTTTTGCCCAGCACCTCCACTTTCACGTGCGTGAGGCCATAACCGGTGTATCTTAATTTCTTGGCAGCCGCCTTGCTCAGGTCAATCAGGCGCTTGTTATTTTTATGCATACGATCGTTTATGCGTAGCACCAGTGAAAGATTATTCCTTGTATTTGTTACTCGCACCCAGTGGTTCAGGGGAAGTATATTACTGGCTGCGGATAATTTCTTCTGACTGAATATCTCCCCGGTAGCGGTCTTTCTGCCTTCAAATTTATTAGCATAAAAACTTGCCGTACCGTAATGAATTTTCTCCTTACTGACTTCCCGTTTTGCCTTTTTTGTTTTGTGATGTGTGGTTGAAAATGACCCTGTTCCCTTTGATTCCTGTGCCTTCAGAGCCCCCAAAGAGGCAATAAAACTCAGGATGAGAATGGTTCTTTTCATGGTGAACGTTTTAGGCTTAAAGCACAAGGCTTAAAGCTTAACGCAGTTTTTTGGAAAATGGTATACTGATACCGGTGCCCTTGCTGTCACGTAGATACCTAATAGAACAGCTTTAAGCTTTACGCTTTGAGCTCTAAGCTTAGAAAGCGCTTTTATTGGCAAAATATTTTTGAATCAGGTTCCTGTCCTCGTCATAAATATCTTCATAAAAGGTGATTTTGCCGTCTTTTCCTTCGCATGTAAAGTAGCGGATATATAGTGGTAATTTATGAAATCCGCTGAACATATGTTTTTCGTTCCTGGCAATATAAGCCTTGATCGTATCCGGTGGGATCTTAAACTTGCCGACTGTCGTGGTATCATTACGGACCAGGAAATTAGCGAGTTTATCCCACTCTTTCACCCTTATACAACCGTGACTGATCGCGCGATAAGATTTGCTGAACATCCAGCGCACATTCGTATCGTGGAGATATACACTGTATTTATTTCTGAAATTAAATTTGATGACGCCCAAAGAATTGTCATCCCCCTCCCGCTGTTTTAACTGGTATGGAAAATGCGTTTTACTGAGTCTGCGCCAGTTGATCTTGTGCGGATCAATCACGCTGTCGTTATCATCAACCACCATCAGATTCTCTTTAGCCAGAAAATTAGAATCTTTGCGAATTTTAGGCAGCATCTCTTTGAAAATAATGCTAAAAGGCACTGTCCATTGCGGCATGGTTATAAAATTCGAAATCTCACCGGTAAGCACGGGGGAACGCGTTACCGGTCCTCCCACAATTACTTTGGAAGAAAAAACAGTGGTATCATTGTCAATGACCCTTAGTGTATATCCGGGCAGATTTACCCAAGCATAGGTTATTGGCAGGCTGTCCGGGAGTTGTTTATAACGGTCAAGAGTAACCGCAATTCGTTTGAACTTTTCCAGGTCGGTGTTATTGAGTTTATCAATCAGAGAATTCGAGATATGTCCGGTAATTTTAAATTCATATTTTCTCTGAAAGCTGAGGATTGCTGAGCGGAACCGAGCGGGGTCCATCGGCGGGACAGAATCCGCCAGGTTGCCGGTTTCGACCAGTCGTTTTTGCAATAAATGAAAAAAACTGATGGAATCCGTATATGGATAGGGAAGGAATGTATAAGGTGAAAAATTTGCTGAATCCAGGAAAGCACCAATATAAGATTTAAGAGAATCATATCCTTTTGACTTCGGTTCCAGATTATGCAGAACCTGGGAAACATTACCTGTTTGCAAAGCTTCGTTTAATGATCCGGTGTAGAAACTATCTTTTAACAGAGTATCCGTTCGCAGGGTAACACTGTCGTATGGAATCCGGCCCTGTTTCAGATCCCTGGCCATCTGAAAAAAAGCATCTGTCAGTAACAGGTCCTTGCGTGCCCATAATGCTGCATTTCTGGCTGCATTTGTATCTAATGAAAATGCGCGGTCTATAAACGATAGCATGTAATAGTGATAATCATTCGGGAATAGTCCCCAAAGACGGCTGTTCTGGATCAGATTGATGAACGAAGATCCTTCCGGAGTGGTTTTATCCCGCCTGAACCAGATGGGTTTATATTGATTGGCATCGTAAATACTATCCATCAGACTAACATAATGGATATGCACAGAATCATTGAGCCTTCCGTCATGCGACTTCAGAAACTCCAGGGTATGATGAATATCTTCTGTTGTACTCTCTGCCAGGTCAGCCTTATTGATAACGATATCTTTTTCGGGTGCCTTATCCCCTTTATATTTACATTGAACGAACGAAATACCTGCAGTTAGAAAAATTAAAAAATACGTTTTGATTTGTTTCATCTGCGTGAACAGGGTTTGTATATTTATTCGGACCACCGCCTCCCGGGGCGAACCGGGTTGATATGTGTCGAAGAGCTTTAAAGAAACGACTAATTAGATGAAAAACAAAATATTGAAGACAACCTTATTATGGGTTATTCCGGCTTGCATTTTTGCATGGTCTTTTACCCCTGTTTTTTCTCAAAATCTTCCCGTCAGTTCCTATGGTTTGCCAATTATTAACAGTGTTTTGCTTTACCGGGAAAGTTTATGGAATCATCCGGAAAAACAAATGAAATCTCTTTCACAAATTCCCGGGATTATTATGGATCTGCGTTATGCAACCGCGAATAATTTCATGCATAAAAATCTATACCCCGCAAATACAAAAATCAGTTATCTCCGAAAAACTGTATTCCAGGCTCTTGTCAGCGTCGCCGCTGAACTCTCACATCGGGGATTGGCGCTTGTCATTTTCGATGCATATCGCCCCTACCAGGTTACCATTGACTTATGGATTCCGATTCAGGATGAACGTTACGCAGCGAACCCTGCAAAAGGCAGCGGACATAATCGCGGTGTTGCTGTGGACCTTACTTTGGCCGATTCAAAAACGCATCAACTTTTATCCATGCCAACGGGCTTCGACAGTTTCTCCGATTCCGCGCACCAGGATTTTAAAGGAACTGATGTCAAACGGATTGCAAACAGAGAGTTATTAAAACAGGTAATGGTAAAATATGGTTTTATCCCGCTATCAACAGAATGGTGGCACTTTAGCTGGCCCCTTCCAGAGAAGTTTGAAGTACTGGATTTAAGTTTTGAACAATTGGAGAAACCCTGAATGCAAAGCTCAGAACAATGAACGTTTTTCGTAGATCGCAAATCATATGCCGATCCATTCACGTTCCGGAACCAACGATCTACGACTATCACTTTATTTTAAAACGCGCGGAATCTTTTGTTCCAGTAACAAGAGGTCTGCGAGCACCATCGCCGTTACCGCTTCCAGCACAACCGGAACCCGGAGAGCTATACACAGATCGTGACGGCCCTTTACAGAAAAAACTTCCCTTGTACCGGTTTCACGGTTGAATGTTTCCTGTTCTTTTGGGGTGGATGAGGTTGGTTTGATGGCAATCCTGAATACAAGTTCATTACCATTACTGATTCCGCCGACTACCCCTCCGGCATGATTGGTTATCGTTCTCCCTGTTCTGTCTGCAATGGCATCATTGTGTTCAGACCCAAACATGCGTGCAGCAGCAAAGCCGGTTCCAAATTCGATAGCGCGCACAGCCGGTATAGAAAATACGGCATGTGAAATCAGGGATTCAACACTATCAAAAAAAGGTTCTCCCAGAGATGTAGGCAGATTTTGAACACGACATTCCACAATACCTCCTACGGAATCCTTGGCATCTATAGCTTTCTGAAGCCCCGCATCCAGATCCGTTAGGCCGGCAATTTCTTTTATTTCCGCTCGCAGATCCGTTTGCACAAGTTGTAATAATTTTTTTGCGATGACCCCGGCTGCTACCAGCGCCACAGTAAGTCTGCCGCTGAAATGACCGCCACCCCGGTAATCTTCGAAGCCACCAAATTTTTCGTGGGCTACAAAGTCCGCATGACCGGGCCTCGGAATGGCTCTTAATTTTTCGTAATCTCCCGGCCGCGTATTATTATTTTCAAATAAGATTGTGATCGGTGCCCCGGTCGTGTGATCGTTAAATATACCAGTCTTAAAAATGGGCAGATCCGATTCCTGACGAGGCGTCGTACCCTTTTGCAGACCGCCCTTTCTTCTTTCAATATCCGCCTCAAAATCCGCCGCCTTCAGAGAAAGTCCTGCCGGGCAGCCGTCCAGAACCAGGCCCACACCCACTCCATGCGATTCACCAAAAATGGTCATCCTGAATAATCGTCCGAATGAATTCATATTAAAATATCTTGTCTAATACATGAACCGAAGCGCCTAGTTTTTCGAGATCATCAAAAAACGATGGATAGGATTTATTGATGGCATCTGCTTTTTCAATCTGAACAGGACCCGTGGCCCGCAATGCGGCGACAGCCGTTGCCATGGCTATCCGGTGATCATGCCTGGAATGAACCGTAGCCGGATTTAAATTTTCTGTTCCCTTTATTCCCATCAGGTCGCCGTTCAGCAGAATATCAACGCCCAGTTTACTGAATTCTTCCTGCAGAGTAAGCGCACGGTCACTCTCTTTATGGACAAGCCTGCTCGCGCCTTTTATAAAACTGGATCCCTGACATACAGAAGCCAGCGCAACCAGGGGCGGGAATAAATCGGGGCAATCCGTTGCATCAAATTCAAATCCTTTTAATTTGAACGGTGCCGTCTTCTGAATATTAATTTCCTTTTTATCATAGTACATCGATACTCCTGCCCTTTGCAATGCCAGCAGGATGGCCTTATCGGCCTGAGTAGAATCCGGATCCAGACCGAGCACCGTAGCGTGGCCGGCAATCGCCGCTGCCACCAGAAGGAAGGCTCCTCCACTCCAATCGCCTTCCACCGTATATTCTATAGTTCCTCCAGGAGGGGTCCACTGTCCGGAAGAAAAATAAAAGGACGTATAATTATCGTTCTCCGGAACTTTCAATCCGAATTCGCGCATAACCGACAACGTTAGATCAATATAGGGACGGCTCCTGAGATTGCTCACTTCGATCGTAACATTCTGCGCATCAGAAGCCGCATATGCCATCAATAAGCCCGTCAGGTACTGCGAGCTCAGCGAACCGTCTGTACGAATATTCACTGGAACCAGGGGACCTTTCAATTGAAGGGGTAACCTGCCCTGATTGGAACGAACATCCACACCGAGTTTTGGGAAAATCTCATCAAAAAAGTTCATAGGACGGCTGAGCAGGCTGCCCTCCCCTTCTATTGTCATAGTGTGTGAGCTCATTGCAACAAGGGGTGCAAACATTCTAATGCCGAGACCGCTTTCACCACAGTTGACAAAATCGTTTACCGGTTTGATACCACTGCTTTTAACAAGAAGGGATCCGTCAGGAAGATTTTCAACCAGGGCACCCAATCCGCGAATGACACGAATAGCCGCATGATCGTCGTTGGAAAATCCTGGGTTGATAATACGCGTTTGAGTTTGCGAAACCAAAGCAGCTGCGCAAGCTCTTTGCATGGAACTTTTGGAAGCAGGAGCCTGCAGGCTGCCCTGTATAGCGGATGGGGAAATGGTAACGTTCATCTTTTATTATCTGGCGCGGGCAATAGAATATAGCAGTTTCTCAAGCTGAACCATGGGAATCGGTTTAATCACCGCCTTACCCAGTTTTTCAAGCAACACATAGTGCATGGTATCCCGCGTTTTCTTTTTATCCATGCGCATGATCTCAATCACTTTTCCAAAATCAACAGGGATGTCGATCGGCAGTCCATATTGCTGAAGCAGGTTGGTGACGCGCGCCGTTTCTTTGAAATTCAGCATTTCTTCAGATATCAGGCAGGCAGCTTTGATACCGATGGAAATCGCATGTCCGTGTGGAAGATGATATACATTTTCAACAGCATGACCAAGTGTATGTCCGAAATTCAAAAGCCTGCGTTCCGATCCCTCAAACTCATCTTTCTGAACGACAGCTGATTTGATCAGTACATTTTTACGGATCAGATCATTCAGTAAATTTTTATTCTTCCTGTAACTGTTTATAGAATTTTTTTCCAGCTCCCGGAAAAGCGTTGCATCCTTGATGGCTGCGTGTTTAATCACTTCCGCAAAACCATTTACCCATTCTTCAGGAGGAAGGGATTGCAAAAGCGCCACATCATAAAATAAAAATGCAGGCTGACGGATTACACCAACCATATTTTTATAATTACCCACATCGATTCCGTTCTTACCTCCAATGGATGCATCCACCATGCCGAGGATGGAAGTAGGAACAAATCCAAAGGGAACGCCACGCATGTAAACAGACGCGACATAGCCTGTGATATCTGTTACAACGCCACCGCCCACACCGACCAGGGTAGTTTGCCGGTCGGCACCTAAACTGATGAGCTGGTCAATGATCGTATCAACGATATACTGAACTTTAAATGATTCTCCCGCAGGAATCTGGATAAATTTAGTCCCCTTGAAGAATTTTTTATGATGATCATAAATATGCTGGTCTGTAATAAAAACGGATCTGTCTTTCTCTACCAGTTTCCCGATCTGTGCAAAAGATGCATCAAAATAACAGGTGGTTTTGGAGGTAGAAAACGAAAAAGTCTTTTTCAGCATATGATCGTTATTAATTAAGAGTTCATCACTTTGTTTTGGTGGTTAATACTTTCCATATGCACAGCGTCAAAATATTTAGTAATAAATTCCTGGCTAAGACCGAGTTTATCCCCTTTCTTGAAAGCTCTTTCCAGAATGGCGTTCCAGCGGTTCGTTTGCAGGATCGTAATATTATTTTCCTTTTTATACTGACCGATTTTCTCAGAAATTTTCATTCTTTCTCCGATGATCTGCATCAGTTCATCATCCAGCTGGTTGATCTGTTGTCTCAATTTTTCAAGATTCGCGTGATATTCTTCTGAAGCCACATCTTCATTACGCCAGCGGATAGCAGAAAGCATTTCTCCCAGTCTGGCAGGTGTAATCTGCTGTTTGGCATCACTCCAGGCTTTATCCGGGTCGATATGACTTTCGATGATTAACCCGTCAAAATCCAGGTCAATCGCCTGTTGGGCAACCTCCTGCAGAATATCGCGGCGGCCGCATATATGGGAAGGATCATTGATGAACAACATTCCCGGATGACGGCGTTTCATTTCAATAGCTAAGTGCCACATGGGTGCATTGCGATATTCCGTGTTTCCGTAAGAACTGAAACCCCTGTGAATGAGACCGATTTGTTTAATGCCCGCTTTGGCAACACGTTCAACAGCGCCAATCCACAGTTCAAGATCTGGGTTGATTGGATTTTTTATCAGCACGGGAACATCAACTCCCCGTAGTGCATCTGCGACATCCTGTACACTAAACGGGTTTACGGTCGTACGCGCGCCGATCCAGAGTACGTCCACATCAAAATGCAATGCATCTTCTACCTGTTTGGCGGTGGCAACTTCCACGGCGACCGGAATGCCCGTCGTCTCTCTTGCTTTTTGCAGCCAGACAAGACCCTTGGTTCCGATGCCTTCGAAACTTCCCGGACGGGTTCTGGGTTTCCAGATGCCAGCCCGCATAATATCTACCTTTCCGGTTTCCTTTAATTGTACAGCCGTTTGCATTACCTGATCTTCCGTTTCCGCACTGCAGGGACCGGAAATGATCAGGGGACGCTTTATCCACGCGGCCTGAGTTATTTCCTTCATTGACTTTGTTGCTGTTACCATGACTGTAGGTTTGAGTATCTTATTTTAGTGTGGTGAATATGACACACAATTATCGCGAGTTCGCATCATTCATGCGTATTCTGCGCCCTTTATAATTTTTGCCGTCAATCGCTCTGATCATCTGGTGAGCCGCATTCTTGTCGATCTCGATCCAGCTGTTCATTTCCTTCATGTCTATTTTTCCCAAAACATCTTTCCGCAAGTCACTCATGTCGAGCACAAATTGCAGGAAACTGGCTTTATAAAAACCATCCTTGGTTCCCAGATTCACAAACAATTTTACAAAATCACCATTTCCCGGCATAAAACTTGAAGTGGAGCGCGATGGCTCTCTTCGGCTGCCGCCAATCGGTATTCGTTCTCTCTGACCACGGGATGGTGCTTCCCTGTCCCTCGAGACTGCACGTACATTCAGATCTTCCGCATTTTCATAGTATTTCAAAAACCGGGAGAACTCCTTGGATGCAACTCTTTTCAATATCTCTTCCTTACTAACATCCGCAAATTTTTCTTCCAGCATGGGCACATAGGTTTCATAATCACCGTGGCTGATATCGGCAGATAATAATTTTTCCATGAAATGAAAAAACTGTTTCCGACATACATCCTTACCGGTTGGAATTTCAACCTTATGAAAGGGTACCTGAACCATACGCTCTATCTGGCGAATCTTTCCCAGTTCACGTGAATTAATAATGGATAAACAGACGCCTGTATTACCAGCCCGTCCTGTTCTTCCGCTCCGGTGCGTATACACTTCCACGTCATCCGGAAGCTCATAGTTTATTACATGTGTGATCCCTACTACATCAATACCACGCGCCGCGACATCGGTCGCAATCAGCAATTGAAGCGATTTTTCCCGGAATTCTCCCATAACTTTGTCGCGTTGTTGCTGGGTCAGATCTCCGTGTAAGGCATCAATATCATATCCCTCCCTGGTAAGTTTTTCCGAAATGCTCTGGGCATCTGCCTTGGTGCGTGTGAAAATAATTCCATAAATTCCGGGACTAAAATCAATCATGCGTTTCAGCGCTTCATAACGGTGATGCGCATTCGTAATAAAATACTGATGATCAATATTTTTATTCGCAGTATTTATTTTACCAACCGTGATCTCCATGGGTTCCTTCATGTATTTCCTGCTTACCCTTTTGATTTCCGGCGGCATGGTTGCACTGAATAACCAGGTGGCATCCCGTTTGGGCGTATTCTGAAGAATGAATTCGATATCATCCTGAAAGCCCATGTTGAGCATTTCATCGGCTTCATCCAATACCACATATTTAATTTCTTCCAGGTTGATAGCCTTTCTCTCAATCAGGTCAATCAGTCGGCCGGGCGTTGCTACAACAATCTGGACCCCTCTCTTCAAATCCCGGATCTGCATGCTGATGGAAGTTCCTCCATAAACAGCCAAAACCTGAACACCCGACATGAATTTCTTAAAAAGTTCCAGTTCGGAAACAATCTGCATACAGAGCTCACGGGTCGGACAAACCACGAGGGCCTGGGGAAACCGATGTTCTACTTTCAGGAGATGCAAAAGGGGAAGCCCGAATGCTGCCGTTTTACCAGTTCCCGTTTGCGCCAGACCTACCAGGTCTTTCGTACCGCTTATTAATACAGGAATGGCTTTCTCCTGAATGGGGGTAGGCTGGGTATACCCTAACGCTGTCACAGCCTGTAACAGGTTCTCGTGTAACCCAAGCCCTTCAAATGTACTCATACAGTTCTAAAATTTTGCGCAAAGGTACGTTTTTAGGCTCAAAGCCCAAGGCGTCATAAAGCTTAACGCTCAACGCGTAACGCGTAACGCTCATTAATAAATTATGCGTTCCTTTCATGCGTCCGTTCAACATTTAATCTTCGAAATCATCCTTCCCAATGTTTAATAAGTATCTTAAATATCAGCGTTAAGCTTTACGCGTTCAGCTTATTTCAATATCCTGCGTATCTTATTTGCATTTTCCATTAGTTCCTGCAGGTATTCATAGTTCTCTTTTTCAAGGCAACTCTTGAATTTTCTCAGCTGCATAATATGCTCATTCAAAACATCTAGGACGTTTTCCCGGTTTTGCATGAATATCGGACCCCACATCGCAGGGCTGCTCTTCGCCAGTCGCACTGTGCTTTCAAAACCACCACCGGCCAGTTCAAAAATGGCATCTTCTTCTTTTTCTTTTTCCAATACAGTATTTGCGAGGGCAAAAGATGTTATATGCGAAATATGACTGACATACGCTGCGTGAACATCATGACTTTCCGCATCCATATTTACCAGCGACATACCGAGCATCGTATAAATTTTTTCTACCAGCGTCAACGCCTCCGGGTCGGATTTTTCTCTTTCGCAGATCACACAGGAACGACCGCGAAATGCATTATGCAAAGCAGCTTCGGGTCCGCTGTATTCTGTACCCCACATCGGATGAGAAGCCACAAAACGGCTCCTGTTGGGATGTCCTGAAACAAATTTACAAAGAGCCTGTTTGGTAGATCCGGCGTCAACAACAATTTGTTTTGAGGTTAGCAGGTCAAGGATCGTTTTCATTACGGGAAGGGTAACATCTACCGGAATGGCCAGATATATTAAATCACTTTGTTTAACCGCTTCTTCCAGAGGTAATACTTCATCTACAATTCCAAGATCCAGTGCTTTGCGCGCAGTCGCCCCACTACGGCTAACACCGATAACTTTTTTAACCAGTTTCTGATCCTTCAATGCCAAACTGAACGATCCGCCGATTAGACCCACCCCAACAATGGTAACAGTATTAAACATGTTGCTTTGGTTTTATAAAGCCCGCCTCTTTGATTCTTTCCAAACTTTCCACAATTTTTTCTTCAGGGGCACATAAACTTACCCGTACATAATTATTCCCCGCGCTTCCGAAAATACCACCGGGTGTAATAAAAACATTTGCATTATATAAAAGAAGATTACTCAGCGCATATCCGTCGGTGATTCCTTCCGGTACTTTTGCCCATACAAAAAGTCCGGCCTGTTTTTTTGAAAAATAACAGCCCAACCCTTCCAGCAACCTTTCAACAGCCTGCTTGCGCAAGCGATATAATGCGTTCACCTGTTCATACCAGGCAGCAGGTAATGACAGTGCTTTTGCCGCCGCCAGCTGGACTGGAAGAAACATACCACTATCCATATTACTTTTAAACCGAAGTACATTTTCAATGTGCCGGGCTTTCGAGAGCATCATACCGATGCGCCAGCCTGCCATATTGTGCGACTTACTGAGTGAATTCAATTCAATAACATGATCATTGGCACCTTCTGCCTGCAAAATGCTCATCGGCTTATCATTCAAAATAAAACTATAAGGATTATCATGTACGAGCAATATTTGATTTTCCTTTGCAAAAGCGACGAGCTGCTCAAAAAGTTTTTTTGTCGGCAACTGCCCCGTGGGCATCTGTGGATAATTTACAAACATGATTACAGATTCCTGAGTTTGCTGCTTTGACTTAACAAGTTCTTTTAATTCTGAAAAATCAGGTAACCAGTTATTTTCCTCTTTCAATTCATAAGGGACAAGGTTCGCTCCAGCCAGCTTCGCAGCACTCTGATAGGTAGGATAACCCGGATTCGGAATCAGCACGAGATCTCCCGGATTTATGTAGGTCATGCAGATATGCATGATGCCTTCTTTTGATCCGGCCAGAGGAAGAATTTCCAGATCCGGATTCAGTTCCACCTGGTACCATTCCTTATACCAGGCGGCCATGGCGTTACGCAGCACCGGGGATCCCTTATAACTCTGATAAGCATGTGTATTGGACTTGCTGCTTTCTTCCTGGAGAACACGGATCACGTCCGGATGTGGAGCCTGATCCGGACTACCAATACCCAGGCTGATAATATTTTTCCCTTGCCGGTTGAGGTCTTCAATCTCCCGTAATTTTTTGGAGAAGTAGTATTCTCCAATCCCTTCGAGTCTTTTGGCAGTATTCATTTTTTAAGCTTAACGCCCAACGCATAACGCTAAACGCTTTTTTTAAACAAAATTCAAAAACTTATTTAAATAATCATTCATAATCACTTCCATTCTTCCATTCTTCCATACTTGCTTCAGGCGTTCACCCCTTTCCGATACACTCCATATACTTTCAAGTCTGAAATGGCAGGCTTGATAATCTCGATCACATTTTCAAATTCATCGGTATTTTCAAATTCCATATCAGCGTGAAAACTGTACTTCCAGTCACTTCCGGGAATTGGGTAGGATTGCAGTTTACTGAGGTTGATACCGGAATCTGCAATCAGCGTCAGAACTTTAGCCAGGCTTCCCCTTGAATGATCCGTATGAAACGTAACAGATGCTTTATTAGCATCCTTCACCGGCTCCGCGTCTTCCTTCCGCAAAAGAACCAGGAACCGGGTGTAATTATTCTTCATGGTATGTATATCCTGAGCAATCATTTCCAGTTGAAATAGATCCGCTGCCAGGCTGCTTGCAATACCCGCAATATGTTTACTCTTTCTTTGGTGAATATGTTTTGCACTCAGCGCCGTATCCTCTGTTTCAACCAGTTTCCAGTCATATTGATTTAAAAAATCCAGGCATTGCAGGATGGCTATGGGATGCGAATGCACTTCTTTGATATCTTTTAATGTGATACCGGGATTCACCACCAGGTTCTGCCTGATTTGAAGGTAAATTTCTCCCGCAATCACCAGGTCGCTGTTGCGAAGCAGTGAATAATTCGGAAGAATACTTCCTGCAATTGAATTCTCTATTGCCATAACGGCTGCATCGCAAAGAGACGGATCAGCCGCTGACTTAACCACATCCTGAAACCTGGCACAGGCCAGGATATTCGTCTTCTCACCAAAAAAAATCCTGACGGCTTCCTGGTGAAAACTTCCTTCATATCCCTGGATAGCTACTCGTTGAATGGGGTGTTGCATACGATAAAAAAAAATCCCGGCTTTTGACCGGGATTCTATTGTTAAGTTTTAAAAATTACTTGCTGATTAACAAAAGCATTCCCGATTTACTTCTAAAATAGAAGAAAAAATAAAAACCAAAATAACGGTATGCTTTTGCGATGGACATATTCAGGTCCAAAAATAAATGATTCCTGCGACTCAACAAATTTATTTTGCCGCTTACAGTTACCGCCTTCATCTGGACTAAGAGTCCGCCCTATGAATTCAATCTCCGCTCCTGGAGGGAGCTTACGAGCTTGAAAAGGTGGAAGGGTTTGAAAATCCGCCAGTCAGGCTGCTCGATCAGGCCAATATACCGGTCAAGTTTTGCTCTTCGGAAATCATATTGGGTTTGTTCCGGCATATTAATGCAAACTATCCAACCCTGATGATCATTCGTATCTTCCAGCCATTCCTCATAATAATCCTTGTCACCACTGTGAAAATTCAAAACGTTTTCAGCGATGAGGATGAATTTATAAATTCCCTCTGCCATGAATTTATCCACCACTTCTCTTTTGAGATTCATGATATCATTTTCTATGGCATCATTCCATTCACCGAGTAATTCGATGATTACATATTTTTCTTCATAATCCGCCAGCAGCACTTTCATGTACAATGTGCGGGAACCGAATTCATCCCATTGCGGATGAATCAGGTAGTTATAAATTGCCTGGGTAAATTCAAATTCTGAATATACACGTCCGAAAAAAGGTGAACGTTCATCTTCCTCGCTCACGTAAATGTGTCGCCAGTTATAATATGGTTCTATATTGTGCACTTTTGTAAGCTTAAAGCTCAAAGCGTAAAGCTTAAAGCGTTGTATTTTTTATCACTCCTATACTCTTAAACTCTTATGCTCCACTCCCATACTCCCATATTCTCATACTTTCCTTCTGCTTTCAGCTGCTTTTTTAACACTTCCATGACGAAGTAATAAACTTTTTGCCAATTGATAATCAGCTATGCCCGTTTGATTCATCAACATACTGGTACCACGTTCGATGAGTTTTGAATTCGTGAGCTGCATATTTACCATCCTGGTATCTTCCACCCTCCCAATCCGGATCATCACAGTTGTTGAAATCATATTCAGGACAAGTTTTTGTGCGGTTCCGCTTTTCATCCGGGTACTGCCAGTTACAAACTCCGGCCCGACGATGGCTTCCACAGGATAATCAGAAGCAGATGCCAGGGGTGTTCCGGGGTTACAGGTCACACAACCCGTACTGATTTTATTTTCCCTGCATTTCTCCAGGGCACCAATCACATAGGGTGTCGTACCGCTGGCTGCAATACCAATGACTACATCCTTTTCGTTTACTTCAAATTCACAAAGGTCCAGCCATCCCTGTTCTTTATCATCCTCGGCATTTTCTACCGGCGTGCGGATGGCTTTTTCCCCGCCTGCTATCAGTCCGATGATGAGTCCGTATGGCATCCCATAAGTAGGTGGAATTTCACTTGCATCCAGGATACCCAGACGACCACTGGTACCTGCACCCAGATAGAACAGTCTTCCGCCACCCAGCATTTTATCAATGATAATTTCCGTTAATTTTTCAATCTGTGGAATCGATTGAGCAACAGCGAGAGGCACTTGCTGATCTTCCTTATTGATAAAAGTGAGCAGCTCATGTGTGCTCATTTTTTCCAAATGCCGATATGGTCCCTGTTCCTCCGTGATCTTTTCGAATTCCATTATTTATTATTATGATATTCAATCAAACCTTTCATGGGCTTAGCCAGAAATTTACCCACCTTCCATCCAAAAGTTTTACAAAGGTCTTTCAGAATATCCTGAAAGCCAAAAGCCACACTGCCGGTAAAATAAACGGGCATTTTACCGGATTCCGGATAGTGTGCCAGGTGAATGGAAAAAAAATCCCAGAGTCCGTCTTCAATGATATTTTCTATCATATAGTGTCCGCGGTTTTCAGTCAGGAACATCGCGAAAGAGGCAATATAGCGATTGGGCAAAGGTTTTTTATAAACCGCATCAAGAATATCCGCCGCAGTCAGGTTATATTTTTTATGAAATTTATCACGAAGATCCGCGTCGAAAGTTTTATATAAAAAGTATTGCAATACTTTTTTTCCAAGATATGCCCCGCTGCCTTCATCACCCAATACATAACCGAGTCCCGGACTGTTGCGCAAGATTTTCCTGCCATTATAGTATCCGGAATTACTCCCGGTTCCCAGGATAGCCACGATGCCCCTATTTTTACCGCAAAGTGCCCTGGAGGCGCCTGTCAGGTCGTGTTCCACTTCAATCTTTGATCTGGGAAATACTTTGCCGATGGCCTTCCTGAACATCTTCCGGTTTACCGATGCGGCGAGCCCGGTACCGTAAAAATAAATGTCAGAGGGGGTTTTGTTTTTCAACGCCGGCAGGAGTTCCTTTTGCATTAACGCAGCGAATTGAGGCTCATTTAAAAAATAAGGGCTGGCGCCCTGTGTTTCAATGATCTGTTTTCTGCCATTCGAAATAAAACACCATTCACATTTAGTTGAGCCGCTATCCGCAATGAGTATCGACATGATTTAATTTTGTAATCCCGGAGCGAAGGTACATTTTAAGCCTAAAGCTCAAAGCGTAAAGCATAAAGCCCTATATGTAGATATTTACCAATTTTTGGAAGACTAATTGTTACTGTTCGGGATTCACAAAAACGTTCAGTGTTAGGTTTCAGACGTCCGACTTTATGTTTTGCGCTTTACGCTCTATGCTTAAAACGCTTAATTTGCAGACTTTAGGCGAAATCAAATACATGAAAAAACTGAACTTCTGGCTGCCTCTGTTATTTGCGGTGGTCATGATCCTTGGAATGATAATCGGATACAGGCTTTATCCCAGCACATATACCGGTGGTTTTTTTAAGACGGGCAAACTAAGTCCGGTACAGGAAGTTTTGGACATCATCAAAGAAAAATATGTAGATACGGTTCATACTGATTCTTTGAGCGAAGAAGCGATCCAGGGATTGCTGTCGCACCTGGACCCGCATTCTTATTATATTCCGGCCGATGACCAGGTTGAAATGAATGAAGATCTCCAGGGCAATTTCCAGGGAATAGGCGTTGAGTTTCAGATTCTGAATGATACAGTAAATATTACAAATGTATTGAGTGGGGGACCAAGTGATAAAGCAGGCATTCAGGTTGGCGACCAGATCATCCGTGTTAGTGATTCCGTAGTCGCAGGCAATGGCATAACAGCAGATAAGATAAAAAAATTCCTACGTGGTCCGGGCGCCAGCGCGGTGAGTGTAACTATGTTCCGCAACAAGACCCTCAAACAATTTACTATTCAGCGCGGCTCTATTCCCCTTCCGGCACTGGACGCCTCCTATATGATTGATAGAGAATCCGGCTATATCCGGATCAATAAATTTTCGAGAACAACTTTTGAGGAATTTATGATTGCCCTGGAAGCCCTGGAAAAGCAGGGCATGAAAAAACTAGTCCTGGACATAAGAGGGAATGGAGGTGGGATCGTGGATGAAGCTGTGAATATGGCAGATGAATTCCTTGGGAACGACGATCTGATCGTATACACGGAAGGAAGGAAAAGTCCCCGGAAAGAATATCATGCCCAGCGACCGGGAAGTTTTGAATCGGGCAAACTCATGCTGCTGGTGGACGAGGGCACGGCTTCTGCTAGTGAGATACTCACCGGAGCGTTGCAGGACTGGGACCGGGCAACTGTCGTCGGCCGCCGTACTTTTGGAAAGGGCTTGGTACAGGAACCATTCGAATTAAATGACGGCAGTGAACTGCGCCTGACAATTGCAAGATATTATACCCCTCTGGGAAGAAGTATCCAAAAGCCTTATAACAAAGGTCGTGAAGCGTATAATGAAGAAGTGATCGACCGTTTTCACAATGGTGAAATGATTCACGGAGATACAACCAGCGTTCATGCCGGACCGGTATTTCGTACACCTGCAGGCAGACAGGTTTATGGAGGTGGCGGTATTACGCCGGATGTTTTTGTTGCTCTGGATACAACGCAGATTGCAAGAAGTGTGAGTGCCTTATATATCAGTGGAACGCTGAATAATTTTATATACGAATATTATATACAACACCAGGCGGAATTAAAAAAGTTTCAAACACCTGCTGATTTTTATTCCGGTTTCAGGAACGATGAGGACATTTGGAACAGCCTGATAGTCTATGCTAAAAGAGATTCGATTAATTTAACAGGCATAACCGGGGAAGACCGGAGCCAGGTTGAAATCAGGGTGAAAGCTTTATTGGCCAGACTGCTTTGGCGTACTCAGGGTTATTTTTTTATTATGAATCAAAAAGATCCGGTACTGAAAAAAGCGATGGAGCTGCTGAATTCCAACAGCCCCATGCCTTCTGCAGTTTCAAAACATTAAAGGATCTGATTATCCGGCAAATTTTTTCTTTCAATTTTATAGGACAGGATAAGGCCGATACCGCCGCCGATGGCTATCAGGGCAAAATAAATTGGCACGTTCGGATCATCGTTACCGCCATGGAAATCATGCGAACGAACATTTAGTAAAACGAAATTGTCCAGCAGGTACGCCAGGAATAATCCAATTCCGGATCCTACGAGCAATAATCCCCACTTGAGATTGCGAAATGGAGCCGGACGCCGTTCCAGCTTTAGTTTCGGATCGAGGCCCTTCTCAATCATTGCCATATTTTCACGATTGTTAAAATACCGGATGCCAAATATCAATGCACAAAGCGCCAGGCTGCTGAGAATGAGCCAAAAAAATACCAGTTGATCGGGTCCCATATACTTGTTTTTAATTTATATCAATTGCTTTTATACCTGATCAGACGACGTCTTTTCCGCTGAGGTTACAGAATTTGGATAATTTTTCAAAAAAACCTGTTTTTCGATGTTCGTTGTCAGTTGACCGATTATGGTTGATACCGGAAACTGATGAAAGACCATTTGCAAATTTGCCCATCTGCCCATTTGCCCATTTGCCCATTTGCTTTAAGCTTAACTTAGCCTGTAACCTGGCTATTATACATAACGTCTTATCCATGTGACTACAACCGGGCCGCCAGATGAGGAAATCATAAACAGGATCCTGAAAGGGGAACAGTCTGCTTTTGCCGTACTGGTTGAAGAGTATCAGAATTATGTCTTTACCCTGGTTCTGCGTTTTACCGAAAACCGGGAGGATGCAGAAGAAATAGCCCAGGATGTTTTTGTAAAAGCATACCGTTCACTGGCAGATTTCAGGGGAGACTCAAAATTCAGTACCTGGTTATTTACAATCACCCGAACCACCTGCCTGAGCTTTTTAAGGAAGAAGAAACTGGACACTCAATCCCTTGATAATGAAAGAACCGGTATCCAGTTGGCAAACAGGGAGTCGGGTTTCAATGCAAACCTGGTAGAACAAAAATCGCGTCATGCCATGCTAAACCAGGCGATATCGATGCTGAGCCCGGACGATTCCCAGGTGTTGAATTTGTTTTATAAAGGGGATCAGACCCTGGATGAGATTGGGAAAATCATGCGCCTGGACCCGAATACAGTAAAAGTGAAACTTCACCGCGCCAGACTGCGTCTAAAAGAGAAGATGGAAAAACACTTTGCGAATGAGGTACGGGAAATATATACGGATTAGAAGAGAACAAATTCATTCGTTCAAACCGGTTATAAACAGAAATCGTATGGATCAGGAAATGGAAAAACTCATTTGGGAATATATTGACGGTTACTGCAATCCGGATGAAAAGGCAGTCGTTGCAAGACACCTGGCGGAGGATCCGGAATGGCAGATCAAATACAATGAATTGATGCGTATTCATGCATTACTTCAGAAAGAGGAACTGGAAATGCCATCACTCCGGTTTACCAAAAACGTGATGGAAGAAATTGCGCAGTACCATGTGGCACCGGCAACTAAAAATTATATCAATAAAAATGTAATTCGCGGAATCACTGCCTTTTTTCTGATCATGATTGGTGGACTATTTATCTATTTTATCGGACAATTACACTGGACCACCCATTCAACCGGTACCCTCCTGCCCTCGTATAACCTGGATGCCGGCAAGTTGAACTGGAGTAAGCTGCTGAATAATACTTATGTCAATATATTTATCGGCATCAATGCCATTCTGGGACTTATCCTGGTAGATAAATATTTACAGGGCAAAAAAAATACGGGACGTGACGGCCATTGGTCAAAAGGTGACAGTGCCTAATCCTTTGTACATTTGGGGATGGATATAAAAAATAATATTCTCGAAACGATTGGTAATACGCCAATGATCCGTTTAAATAAAATCACCCGCGATTTTCCCTGCACAGTGGTTGCAAAAGTAGATTATTTTAATCCCGGGAATTCCATAAAAGACCGGATGGCAGTCAAGATGATCGAGGTAGCCGAGAAGGAAGGAAAACTGAAGCCGGGCGGAACTATTATTGAGGGCACCAGTGGCAACACTGGAATGGGCCTCGCTCTGGCAGCTTGTGTAAAAGGATACAAATGTATTTTCGCCACCACGGATAAACAATCAAAAGAAAAATCTGATATTTTAAAAGCGGTTGGCGCAGAAGTTATCGTCTGTCCGACCAATGTAGAACCAGAAGATCCACGCAGTTATTATTCGGTCGCAAAGAGACTGGCGAAAGAAATTCCGAATTCATTTTATTGCAATCAATATGATAACCTGGCTAACCGGTTGGCGCATTATGAAAGTACCGGTCCGGAAATCTGGAAACAGACAGATGGCAAAATCACGCATCTTGTATGCACAGCGGGTACGGGTGGTACAATTACCGGCGCGGCTATGTATCTGAAAGAAAAAAATCCTAACATAAAAATCTGGGCTATCGATGTATTCGGTTCCCTGCTAACCAAATATTACAATACTGGAGAAGTTGATATGAATGAAGTGCATCCCTATGTATCGGAAGGATTCGGTGAGGATTTCGTACCCGGGAATTACGATATGAAATTAATTGATCATTTTGAACAGGTAACAGATAAGGCGGGGGCCATTATGGCCCGGCGACTGGCCAAAGAAGAAGGATTGTTTTGCGGTTACAGTGCGGGAAGTTGCCTTCAGGGATTAATGCAGTTAAAAAACAAGCTGAAAAAAGATGACCTGGTCGTTTGCATTTTTCACGATCACGGCAGCCGTTATGTAGCAAAAATTTACAATGATCAATGGATGATGGAGCGCGGATTCCTGGATGTAAAAACATTCCGGGATATTGTCAATTCGCGCGGATCGCATCCATTGGTAACGCTGACCCCCGAACAAACCGTAGGCGAAGCCGTCGACCGGATGAAAGAATTACATATTGAAAATATTCCTGTTGTCAAAGAAGGTATTCCTGTGGGTGCAGTAAGTGAAAGTGGATTATTCAATATTATGCTTAGTAACGGAGCGGATATCAGGAGTAAAAAAATTCGGGAAGTGATCGAATCACCCTATCCGGTGGTTGCTTTTGATACTGCTGTTGAAAGAATAAGTACACTGATCAGTAAGGAAAATGGAGCCGTACTTGCCAAAGACGACAGCGGCAATTTTCATATTGTTACCAAATACGATGTGCTTCAATCTTTCAGATTGAAAGCTTAGGGCCTAAAACCTCCTGACCCCCGCTGAAAGTTGTCCGAAACTTGTGTAATCCTTGTGTGATCCCTGTGTCAAACAGGCATTTCTCCCTTGAAACGTACATGATTGACACAAGGGTCACACAAGGATTATATAATCATAAAGCCAGGTTGAAATTCACCGTTTTCATCAAAAGCCTGCAAGACGGGTATTAAAATTAATCCCGATATTAACAATTGTGAGTTACGCCAACCATTGATTCTCACGCATTAAGCTTTATGCTTTGTATTTTGAGGGTATAAATACGAGAGCTATTTATCGTTATAATACCATCCAGTCTGTATTTCATGAACTGTTAAAATCAGGCAAAAAGTCTATTGTTCTTAATTTGTGTATAAGTTACTTTTGAATCTGAAGTTGATTGATAAGCAATCAATCAGACAATATCCAGTAAAACCGTTCAAAGTTCTTTATCCAATATCCAATAGAATTTCCAAGAGAAATCCGATATCAGTCAACTTCAATTTTTTCTTATCCTTTGAAATCCGAACGAATCCTATCCCTTCGAAAAACCAGGTCCTGTCCTGAAAATCAATTGATCCTGTCCTTTGAGTGAACCGCCTGAATCCTTCCTATCCGAAAAACGAGATCCTGTCCTGCGAAGCTAACCTGTCCGAAAAAACCGATCCATATCCCGTTGAAACCTGATCAAGGCCCTGAGAAACGAACCTTATTCTGAAATCTAATCCTGAGAAAAAACATTCCGAAATCCAAGATCCATGGGGAAACCGGTAGCAGTTCCAATACCCCTGATTCAAAGCCAACTGTTTATCAGTGCCCTCCTGCTAAATTTTCCGAACAATTTAGCAGGAGGTACCCATGTGAAAGCTGAAAGCTTAACGCAAAAAGCCGAAGGCTTTACTCCCTTCTTAGCAGCACATTTATCACATTTTCATTTCCCCATTTTACCAATTGTATTAATTTCCAAATAGCTTTACGCTTTACGCTTTAAGCTTTAAGCCTAAAACCCTGATCTTTACAAAAACACCCAAAGATGCCTTTTCCATTCGACGCGGGTGCGTTGGATAATTATCAAAACAATAAGCCGTCACGGAAAAAACCCATATTCCCGGTAAACGATTTACTTCGTCATTATCTCCAGATTCACGGTCGTGAAGTGAAATTGCCAGTCTCTTACTCTGATCTTTTACACGTTTCTTATTCCGTCCCTTTAAAAGATAAAAACGGAAATGACACATTATGGGAAACCGTGTCTTACGATATGCAGCACTGGCAATATATCCGGGAGGGTCTTGTTAAAATGTATGCCATCTTAAAAACAGAGGGCGACCTGACCTTCAGCAAACATCTGGATGTGGCAAGGGTTGACTTCTGCAGTTTTGCAAACTCCAGCCCTTTCAGGATCCGAATTGTTAATAAATTCAATGATAACTACGATCATTTCTACATCAAACAGGCAGATGCTTCCCGCGTATATGGTTTGGAACTGGAACATTTATTATCTCCAAACCGGATCAGCTTTTTTACCCATCAGCAGACCCTGATAGAAGACCATATACCTGGAATTCCGGGCGATATTTTTATCAGCAATTATCTGTATGAACCGGTTACAAACCGCATCCGTTTTGCAAAAGAATTTGTAAAATTTAATGAGCGTTGTTTTGTTCGCTTGCTGGGCGATATGCGATCTTATAATTTCGTGGTTGATATTACGCCGGACATAGAAGATTTCCAATATCGCATTCGCGCCATTGACTTTGACCAGCAGAGTTATGAAGGAAGAAAAAATATCTACCTGCCGCAATTTTTTAAAGAGAACAAATCCCTGGTGGATATTTGCATAAAATACCTCAATCAGGATTCGATCACCCAGTATCAAACTGAAGAAAGAACAATGATGGCTTTCCGGGTGGCTTCATCCAGGTTTCGACTGATGCATTTACTCAATATTATGTCCGTTGACAACATATCAACTCCGGAAAAATTGATACAATTACGTCAGGAACTCGCAGATGAATTCCATTCTCCCATATTTTTAAAAAGCCGCTCGATGGGCCAGCTTGTAAAAAGACAGCTAAAACAAACCCTGCAAAAAAACCTGGCATTGATTCAAAAAAACCTCGGAAAATTCCAGGACTGAAAGATTTCTAAAATTCCCGTTCACAGCAGATTAATTTTAGATGATTTTCAAGGAACTGCTCTTCTGGTGCGGGCTGGAACCCGTATCTTTGCACCCTTAAAAGAACAGAAAAACAATATTATGGCAAAATATAAAGCGGGCGTTTTATTTGGCGAAGAACTGGAAGCTCTTTATGAAGATGCTAAAAATAATGAGTTTGCCATCCCTGCAGTAAATGTAACAGGAACTGACACCATCAACGCTTCCATGGAAGCCGCAGCGAAAGTAAATTCACCCATCATTATCCAATTCTCGAACGGAGGCGCTCAGTTCGTTGCCGGTAAGGGAATGCCGAACGATAATTTACAGGGTAATATATACGGGGGCGTTTCAGGCGCATTGCATATTCATACCCTGGCAAAATATTATGGGATACCGGTTATCGTCCATACTGACCATGCTGCTAAAAAATGGCTTCCCTGGATCAGTGGATTACTCGATGCAGGTGAAGCATATTTTAAAGAAAATAAACAGCCTCTGTTCAGTTCACACATGCTGGATTTATCTGAAGAACCATTGGAAGAAAACATTCACACTTCAGTCGAGTTTTTCAAAAGAATGAAGCCACTGGGCATGGCGATCGAAATAGAACTCGGCGTAACGGGTGGAGAAGAAGATGGAGTGGACAATAGCGGCGTTGAAAATGATAAATTATATACTCAACCGGAACATGTCGCTTATGCCTTTACTGAGCTCAGCAAAGTTGGGCGCTTATTTGGCGTGGCTGCTGCTTTTGGCAATGTGCATGGCGTTTATAGTCCGGGCAACGTGGAACTGCGCCCTGTCATTCTTAAAAACAGTCAGGATTATATTCAGAAAGAATTAAAAACAAAACCGAAACCGGTTTACTTCGTTTTCCATGGTGGCAGCGGATCGCCTCAAAATCAAATTCGTGAAGCCATTGGTTACGGTGCCATTAAAATGAACCTGGATACGGATCTGCAATGGGCATTCTGGGAAGGTGTTCAGAAATATTATAAGAAAAACGAAGCTTACCTGCAGGCGCAGCTGGGCAATCCGGAAGGGGCTTCAAAACCCAACAAAAAATATTATGATCCGCGCGTCTGGTTGCGTAAAGGAGAAGAAAGTTTCATCAGCCGGCTACAAACAGCTTTTGAAGATTTGAACTGCATTAATAGAAATGCATGAGAAAGCATAAAGCGTAAAGCAGAAAGCTTAAAGCATTTGGCCAGTTGAATATTTACCACTCAACATTTACCATATACCATTCACAAAGCTTTAAGCTTTGCGCTTTACGCTTTAAGCTTAATATTCTATTTTCATCCGATGAAATTAATCTATTGCTTGACCATCTGCATGGCTATGGTTAGCTTTTGTTTTTCCCAGCAAATTCCTGCCAATCCGGGTACAAAGAAAACGGATACTGCTTCGAGACATATTCAACCCGGTTTAATTAAGGTATCTCCAAAGCCTTACAAGGATGTAATTACTGCCAAGGCAGTTACACAAACCGGATTATTCACGGTTCATAAAGTAGACGATAAATGGTATTTCGAAATACCTGATTCTCTCCTGAATCGCGAAATCCTTGCTATTACCCGCTTCGTGAAATCACCTTCAGGAAGCCGCTCTTACGGCGGGGAGAAAGTGAATGAACAAACCTTTCGATGGGAAAAGGGTCCTTCAGATAATATTTTCCTGCGGGTCATGACAATAGTCAGTGTGGCACCGGATTCCGCTCAGCCCATAGCAAAGGCCGTCAGAAATTCCAATATGGATCCTATTGCGGCGTCATTCGACATTAAAGCTTACGGAAAAGACTCCGGTAGCGTGGTGATCGACGTGACAGATTATTTCAGGCTGGATAATCAGCCCGTTAGCCTGAGCGCTGATATAAAAAGAAGGTATAATCTTGGCGGAATCGCGAGTGACCGGTCTTATATTTCCTACATACACAGTTTCCCGCTGAATACAGAGGTACATTCCGTCAAAACGTTCATCTCCTCCGGGGCATCAGGCGGATTGAGTTTCGGAAGTTCTGCCAGCCTGCCCGCCGCCGATGCCGCCGGTGCTGTGACGATGGAACTGAACAATTCATTTATCATGCTACCGGCCATCCCTATGCGCAAAAGATTTTCCGATCCAAGGGTTGGGTATTTTGCTAGCGAATACGCTGTTTATACGGATGTTTCACAGAAAACCAAAATAAATACATTTATTCATCGCTGGCGTCTTGAACCAAAAGACGAAGATTTGGCACGTTGGAAAAAAGGGGAACTTGTTGAACCCAGAAAACCCATCGTTTTTTATATTGATCCGGCAACTCCGAAACAATGGAGGCCTTACCTGATAGCCGGTATAAATGACTGGCAGATCGCTTTTGAAAAAGCTGGATTTAAAAATGCCATCCAGGGTAAAGAGTGGCCGGAAAATGATAGTACAATGAACCTGGAAGATGCGCGGTTTTCTGTTATCCGGTATTTCGCCTCAGAAATAGAAAATGCATACGGTCCCAATGAAGCAGACCCCAGAACGGGAGAAATACTTACTAGTAATATTGGCTGGTATCACAACGTGATGAAGATCCTTCATGATTTTTATATGATACAGGCCGGGGCTGTGGATCCACGTGCACGTAGAATGGTTTTTTCAGATAGCCTGATGGGAGCACTGATACGCTGTGTCTCTTCTCATGAAGTCGGTCATACACTGGGTCTTCGTCACAATATGGGAAGTAGTAGTAAAACCCCTGTAGAAAAATTGCGCGACAAAGCCTGGGTGGAAGCAAACGGACATACCGCATCCATCATGGATTATGCACGTTTTAATTATGTGGCCCAACCTGAGGATCATATCGGTCCGGAAGGATTATATCCCCGCATTGGGCCATATGACAAATGGGCGATCCAATGGGGATATAAAATCATCCCCGATACAAAATCGTCTGAAGAAGATAAACTCGTTCTGAACCATTGGATCATTGACAGCCTGAAAGCTAACCCCAGACTCTGGTTTGGCGGTGAAGGACAGAATTTTGATCCGCGTTCACAAACCGAAGACCTGAGCGATAATGCCGTAAAAGCTAGTGAATACGGTATTCTCAACCTGAAGAGGATTATTGTGCAGCTGCCTCTGTGGACATTGGAAGAAGCCGATACATACGATAACCTGGATGATATGTATACTCAGCTCCTGGCACAATTCAGTCGTTACATGAACCATGTGTCTAAAAATGTAGGCGGTATATATGAAACTTATAAAAGCGTTGAACAGACCGGAGATGTGTATGAGGCCACCCCGAAAACAATCCAGAAACAATCCATTGTTTTTCTGCAGGATCAATTATTCGAAACTCCTTACTGGTTGCTTGATAAGAATATTCTCAATAAAATAAGCAGTCCATCTTCAACCGAAATGATTGCAAATACACAGGGCAGTGTTTTGAATTCACTGCTTTCAACTTCCAGGCTGTTTAGGATGGAAGTCATGAGCGACCGATACGGTAAACTGACCGTATATGGCCCGGACGACCTCATAACAGATCTGGAAAAAGGTTTATGGAAAGAACTTTATACTCCGAATTTGGTCATTGATCCCTTCAGAAGAAATTTGCAGAAACAATATGTGG